>MDTG01389449.1_pt1 | contig 10304 bp, 8 predicted proteins | sample 811421 | NCBI WGS metagenome assembly MDTG01 (sample SAMN05326645, study PRJNA326480) | marine metagenome | isolation source: seawater | place: Pacific Ocean: South East | collected 2011
GTTTTACATATTATTCCACTTATCTTAGGCTACAACATAGATTCTACCATCAAAATATTTATGAATTATGATTATACAAATTTGGTAGATTACAATGATCTTAATATTAATCATCTATTAACAGATTTTGGACTCTACAAAAATAACTTTATTGATAAAATCATCATTATACTCTTAAAAAATAAACAATTACCAACAAATATTACATTAAAACAACTTTATGATAAAATACCAATTAATATTGTAATAAAAACAACGAATATAAGTACTTCCCAAATTTGTTATCTTAATCATAAAAATACACCAAATATACCTTTGATTACCGCAATTAAAATGACAACATGTTTTCCATTATTTTTTGAACCAATCAAATATAATGATCATTTATACGTTGATGGAGGTTTATGTGGAAATTTCCCACTTGAATACAAACGTAAAATAAAAAATTGTAAATATATTGGTTTCAAGATAGTTTCAACTCAAGTAAAATATGATTTTAAAGATATATTCAGTTATTTATCTTCACTTTATAATATTGCTTGGTCACCATATGACCATACAAAAAAAGAAAATATTATCGAAATTCAATGTTCAGGAACTGGAATGGATTTTAACATTACAGATGAAATAAAAAATGATCTTATCAAAAAAGGAAAGGAATCAATCAACAATTTAACTATCTTCAACAAATCTCGATAAATCACTATTACTATGAAGATCAAATAAATGTGCCCTAACTGGGGACTCTAATGTATTATATACATCAACCCACTTTTTATCATGTGATTCAAGATATCTACCACCCAAGAAAAGAAGCTTCTTTGTTTCATCCCAATTTTCAGGATCAGATGATAAAATTGATGTACTTCTTGTTACACCAATAGATGATGAACGATTTATTTCTTTAAAAAGTTCATCTATCTTTTCTCTCTTCTTTTCTCTTACAGCATCAGATATCTTTGAACGATGTTGTTTTCTAAATTCTTTTGATTTGTTATGCTTTTCTTCAATCGCATTATTCTTATCATTCTTTTTCTGACATAAACGACGATATCTTTGTAATAGTTCAGAATTTTGTTTATCATTCAAATTAACATAGTAATATTTATCATTATTAATCTTCTCTTGTGTGTAAGTTTGATATTCACTAAAAGACATTCCTTCCTTGATAAAAAAATCTTGTAGTTCTAAAAGCTTCTGAAAACCTGTCACAGAATGCTGCTTTACATTACCCACTTGTTTATAGCTATTTTTCCTTACAGGAATACTACTTCTCTTTTTTAATTGTACAAGTCCATCATCCTTGTTTAATTCACGGCCCTTTGGAGGTCTTTTGTTTCCTTCGCGGATTTTATTTACCCGTGTTTTACCTACTTGAGAATCTGACGCAAACATATTATAATATTTATTATCGTCTTGTTTTTAATATGTTTATTCATCAATCGCTCGGAAATTAAATTTGGGATTTCTCTTTGTTCCATTAGCACATCCATCTGATATCTTCTTACCAAAGACACAACCATAATCGGTTTTTTCTTGTAACTTACATAGAGCATCCTTAATTTCCTTCTTTTCAGGACGCTGTTTCTCCTTATAACCTTCATCATCACACCATCTCTCCCAAGCATCGTATAATTCTTCAAATGTATAAAACTCATCACACTCTTCTAGATCATCATCAACCCAATTAGCAACAATATCATTTGCTGTTCTATATGCTTTTGTTTGCTCTTTTACTTCAGGTGGAGGCTTTGTACCTTCTTTATCATATTTAACATATGTTTCAAGTAACTTTACCATAAAGATAACCTTCCATGCTTCCAACTTTTTATCAAGTTGTTCATCTGCGAGATATTGATATGGATTTGCTGGACTTGGCCTTGGATCATCTGTAAATTTTGATATATATTCAACAACCTCTAAACGTCTCCAAATACCACCATCATTGCCACTCAACTTTGGAAGATCATTACACATAAGAACAATTTTAAACTGTGGCTTAAATTGTTCAGTTCCTTTAAACAATCCTCTTGATGTCATTTTATCACCACCAGTCATAAGCTTAAGCTTACCACCATAAATAGTATCTTGCTTTTCAGGCTCAGACATCCACACAAATCTAGCTTTCTTAATATTTTCTAGTTCAGGTGAAGCAGATGATGAACTACCTCGTTTTGTTGTAAGGTATGATACATCCATTGACTTTGAATATTCACCCAAAGCAAACTCTACAAGATCTACCAACTTAGACTTACCATTACCACCAGAACCGGTCCAAAAGTAAAACTTTTCTTCTCTAACCTCTCCAGATAAACAACTAGACAAGAATCGAAGTATATATTCACGGACACGTTCATTTGGAAATACTTTTACCAAGAAATCATCTAAATCTGATTTAGATGTTTCATAATCATTCATCTCTTGAATTGTTTCCTTTATCTCATCAATCCTAATTGGCATTGATGCCTTTGAAACAGGCATTGTAATTTCACAAGACAAACTTACATAATCAGAAGGCAAACCTCCTCTGAATATACCTTTATTAAGATCATAAATACCATTTTCAAAACCAACTAGATTCCTTTGATCATCAAGTTTTTCCTTGAATTTTTCATCATAAAATAACTCTTTACATTCCTTCATAATTTTATCTTTGTAACCAGAATCTTTCAACTTAATAATTACCTTACTACAATTTGATACACGATTATTAAGTATTTGCTTAATATCAGATTCTTCATCATCTTCCATATTTGCTTGTTGCTGATACTTTGTTTGCCAATACATATAAAGATCTACAATCTTATTTGATAGTTGAGATCTTAGTTTATGACCCATATCTGTTTCTTCCCATTTACCTCCCTTTTTCTCATTGAAATGATACCATAAATTTTCTTTCAGATCAGCACAAACAAATGAATCCTTAAAGTAATGATAAATTACATTTGCTACATCAGCATGTGCACCTGTTGGAGATTTATCTTTACCCTTAATACTAATCTGAACCAGCTTTTGAAGTGATTCTTTAATAATATTATTATATTCTTCAAAATTATCTTGCTTTGCCCAGTAATGAAGTGAAGCAATTGTTATATTTCTTTGATTATTTTGATTAAACCAATCCCATTGTCTCTCACAATCAGAACTGTCTTTCCACATAGACCACTTTTTACTAAATGTAATCCAAGTTGAAAGGAGCTCTGGACTAATTGTATGTAAACAGAATCCAACATCTTTCCAATCATCATAATTACTTGCGCGTTGTGTTGAGAGACACATAGTAGCTAGCTTTTTAGCTGTTTCAATATCATGTTTTTGAGAAGCAGTGATAACAGAAGCACAAATTTCGACTGCGTCAATACTCTCCATTGAACTACTATTTTTTATGGGTTTATTTTTAAGTCGATTTTCAGTTTCTTCTGTATACTTTACACTTGGTTCTATGTGTTTCGCAACACTATTAAGATTAATTATCTCTAGTGGTTCACTTTCATAAGTATCGATTGGAATATTCGATAGGTTTATACCATTTCTACGATAGATTTTTGTCAATTTATAAATCATATCATCATTAGGCTTACCACATCCATAGATCATCCAATTTCCACCTTTGTAAATACATTCATCAATTATTTGATCCATACTGTTCATTGGCGCAATTTTACCTTCTTGTGTAAAGTATGAATGATAATCACTTGTTACCATAAGATCTCTTAGCATCTTGTGTGCCTTCTTATCTGCGATAATATAAGGAAAGAGAAGATGAATTCCATCTTTTGATTTATAATCTTTATCTTCAATCTTTTTAAAATCATCTTTTTCCATTACAAAACACATTTTCTGACCTTCGGAAACAGTGTATACCTGTTCCATTTTAGAAAAGGTATCACGAATAATCTTTTCTAAAATTTCATTATTATATTGTCTTTCAGTTAGTTCTTCTTTAAACTTAAGGTCAAAATCAACTATAAATGGAGAAAATTTTTGAACTTTTTCTACCATCGTATATTTATCTTTCTTCTTAAAAAGCGAACTGTGTACAAGTCCATAAAAATCTGTTAGTTCTTCGTTAGGAATATTATAAGCTCCTTTATATTGATTATCTTCACTCCAATAAATTGTGTGCGTGTGAGGTCCATTTTCTTGCTTTTTGTGTTTTGAGAGAAATTGACCCAACTTTTTTGACACCATAATATCTTTCTTAATATTTTAATTTTTAGGTATTAAATTTTTCAAATTCAGAATCTATTTAAAACAAAAAGTAAATTATATTTATAATGGCGAGTAAAAAAGCTCTAAAAAGAATTATAAACAAAGATATTAAAGAAATAAATTCTCAAAATTTAAATTCTCTTGGAATTTATATTGACTTTGATGAATCAGATATGCTTCAAGCAAAAGCTATGATTGTAGGTCCAGAAGATTCTCTTTATGAAGGTGGATTTTTATTTTTTAATATTCGTTTTCCAAGTAATTATCCATTTTCGCCACCTGATGTAAGTTATGTTTCAAGAAATAAAATTCGTATGCATCCAAATATTTATGTTGGTGGACATAGTAATGGTCAAGGTAAAGTATGTTTATCTATTTTAGGGACTTGGGCTGGACCTAAATGGACATCTATTATGGATATTACAACTGTATTATTAACTATTCAGTCATTATTGGATAAAAATCCACTACATCACGAACCAGGACAAGAAAATAATAATACAAATGTAAATAAGCTTTATAATGAAGTTATTAAGTATGAAAGTATTAAGACATTAACATTAAAAAACTTTTTAGATGTTCCTGAAGGTTTTGAAATATTTATAGAACCAATGAAAGAAAATGTAAAGAAATATAAACCAAATATTCTTAAAACATTAAGTAAAAATAAATCTCAAAAACCTAAAAATATTAATCTATCATTTTATAGAATTTCTTCAAAAATTGATTATCCTGAATTAGAACAAAGTTATATAAACTTATTACAAGAATATTAAATACCCTAAAATTTGATTAATATTTATAAATTAAATATAATAGATATTAATAATGGAGATAAACTTTTGTGATAATTGCGACAATCTTTTGTTCCTTTATTCAAACAAAGATGAAAATGGAAAATTATACCTAGCCTGTAAAAAGTGTGGATCAAGTAAAGAATATGTTGAAAATAAATGTATCTACAGTAATGAATATCAACTTGATTTAAGTGAAACAATTAATGATAATAAATATCTAGATAGTGATGTAACACTACCATCAATCACTGGAAATGTTAATATTAAATGTCCAAATGAAACATGTGTATCAATTACAGATGATAAACCATCTGATATTATTTATATTAAATATGATCATGATTCAATGAAATATTTGTATGAATGTAAATATTGTAAGCAAAAATGGACAAATGCTTAAATTATTTAAAATTTGATAAAATAATATTATTATTATTAAATAGATAATTATGGAAAGCAGTTCTGATGAGGAATATGATGAAACACCACAAATTTTGGATCAACAAGAAGATATTTCTAGATTTATGCAAAATTACGATGAATTAAAAAAAACATATAAAACACGACCATTTTTGAATAAATATGAAAAAACCGCAATTATATCTGAAAGATCTCAACAAATTGCGAATGGAGCAAAAGCGTTATTGAAAAATCCTGAAGTATATAATAGTGTTTATGAAATTGCTTTGGAAGAATTACGTCAAAAGAAAATACCTTTTATAATTGGTCGTCCATATTCGAATGGAATTGAATATTGGAAGCTCGAAGATTTGGAAGTTTTGTAAAATCTTGTTTATTTTAAACTCTTTTTTTAAAATTTTTTATATGTATAAATTATAAATGGATATGGATAAGATTTGTACGATTTTATTACTTTTAGCATTAATGGTTATTATTTGCCGAAATTCAAGTGAATTAGGTATTGAAGGATTGGAAAATGAAGAAAAGAAAGAAGCATTACTTGAAAAGATTGATGAAGATGCTGAAGAAGCAATTGATATGGTTGATGAAGTAATTGACGCATCTGTTAAAGAAGTAGCAGAAGTTGCTGATGATGTTGCGATTCCACCAACTGAAATATTAAATCAAGTAAGTGAAACTGTTGAAGATGTTGTTCAACCAGATGAGCCACCTGCTCCTCAACCACCTGCGCCAGAGCCTGTTCCAGAACCAACTCTCCCAGAACCAACACCAGAACCAACACCACCACCACCTCCAGCTGTTGAGCCAACACCAACTCCTCCTCAACCCAAACCACTTCAACCTAATCAAGCACCACCTCCTCCTCAACAACCACCACAACCTCCTCAACAGGTCAAACAACCACAACAAAGACCTGATAAAATGATGGGTAGTCCATTACTAAATGTTAATCAACAAGGACCAATTATGGCTTACGATGGATCTTTTACCTCGTTTGCTGGAGCAGGAGCCCATTATGGTGAAAGAATTCCACTTTCTATGCAACAAGAATATGCTACTCTTAAAAGTTTAGGAAAGGTAACTCCACAAATGATGCAGAATATTGAAAGAGCAGCAGCTCCTCCCCTTCAAGATTCTCAAGTTCCAAGATTTGATCCAACTTCTTCGGGTGGATTATTACCAAATCAATTCCCAAGTCAACCTTCACCTGGTGGAGCACCACAAATGGCACAACAGCAACAAGCACCTTCAAATAAAGAATTAGAAGTTCATTTTGTATTTGCGGGATGGTGTGGACACTCTCAAAGAGCTGTTCCAGATTTCAAAAAATTAGTAAGTGATACAAGTGTCGTTACATCTACAGGTGTTCCAGTTAAATTTATTATGACTGAAGAACAAGATCCTGGAATGGCTCAATTCAAAGGAAAAGTTCAAGGTTTCCCAACATACATGGGTGTAATGAAAGAAAATGGAAATGTCGTTGATATGAAAGAACTACCTGTTAGTGATCGTTCTGCTCAATCGATTAAAGCTATGGTAAGCAAAATGTAAATTTATTATATTGAATATATTATAATTATGGATAAACTATGTAAAGTTCTTCTTTATTTTATCTTATTCTTAACCCTTTATCAATTTTATTTTAAAGTTGTTGAAGGTCACGAAGATCAATCTGGAAAAGTAGCAACGGATTGTTCTGCTAAAACAACAAGAAGGGAGTGTCGTTCACACGCTCCAAGTTGTTTTTGGGGTAATGCTATAGGTAAAAGAGTAAATACAAATGGTGGTGGAATTTGTATGGAAGGTATTAATTCTACTAATGATTCTCAAGAAGAATGTACAGGTGCTAATAAAGAATGGAAACCAAATTCTTGTCAACCAACTGGTTCAAACCTTAAATTAAGTTCAACACATTCTGATAATAATCATCATTCACCTGGATCAGAAGAGACATCAGATACAGCGGGTTCAGATACAGCGGGTCCAGATACAGCGGGTTCAGATACAGCCACTTCCGCAGAAGCAGAAACGGAAGGTCAGCCGTAATGATCTTACTATATTTTTTTTATTGAATATATTATAATAACTTATGGATGATTTATGTAGATTTTTCATTTACTTTATCTTATTCTTAGTCCTTTATCAATATTTTAACAAAGTTGTTGAAGGTCACAATGTTCAATCAACAGCAGATTGTAGTACTGCTCAAAATTACGACGAATGCTCAATTAAGCGCCCAAGTTGTTACTGGAGTAATTCCGATGGTAAAAGAATTAGTGAGGGAGATGGGACTTGTCGTTCAACAGGTTCAACTGTTTCTGCTAGTAAATTTCATTTAGGTAATCATCACGCAAGTGATCATAATCATCCAATTGATCCAAGTATAACTCAAATTTCTGCCGACAGAGTTGAAGATGCTGGTCAACAGGTAAGTACAGATAATAGTGATATGTGTGATAGTTTCACTTGTCCAGATAATTATACAAAGCGTAATAATATTAATAATGTGTATCAAGGTGATAATCCAAGAGAAACTTGTTGTAGACCTGTTACTTGTGATACATTTCAATGTGCTGATACACACGAACTTAAAACAGATCCTTCACCTGATACTATAAATCAATTTGATCCACCTGCTGCTCCAACAGAACTTCCAGCAGAAAGATGCTGTACACCTAAGCCAAAATGTAATACACATACTTGTCCTGCTGGTAAAATAACCATTGCTAATGCTCAGAATGTAATTCAAGGTGATGATCCTAATAATAATTGTTGTACACCTGGATGTGCTGAATATCAATGTCCAACTGGAAAAATAGCAAAAGCCAATAGAGGCGGAATAGCACAAGCTGGTAATCCTAATGAGAACTGTTGTATACCTGGATGTGCTGGATATCCATGTCCTGATGGAAAAATAGCAAAAGCCAATAGAGGCGGAATAGCACAAGCTGATAATCCTGATAATAATTGTTGTCAAAATAAAAGATGTAGTAATTATGATTATACTAATGCTTTTTGTCAAAATAAAACTTTGAATCTCACAATTCCAAGAACCGAGCGACCGGCTGGGGCTTTAGTCGTGGTGGAAAATCCGTATCGCGGCGCCTACGGCGCTAATGATGTTGATCCTGGTATTAAAGATAATACATCAGCAAAAGACCAAAGATGTTGTGTTCCAAAATATTCAAAAGATTTGAAGTGTGGCTCATTTAGATGTCCTATAATTAAGTATCAAAATGGTCGCGTAATTGCTATGAAAAGAAAACCAAACGAACTGAATTCGTTACGCGGGACGGAGCCGGTGAACAAATGTTGTACCTGGGATTGGGGTCCAGGCCGTCCTTACGGAGGGCAAAACCTGTGGAACGGTTTCCGAAGTGGTGGGGGAGTCACACAGATAGCAAGGAGCATAATGGGCTTGAGGAATTCAAGACGCGTCCCACCCGAACCCGCAATTTATAATCATTACTTCGCTCGTCTACCACCCGCACTTCGCTCAGGCCGTCACGGTATTAGAAGTTGTGCTGGTTATACTGGGAACCCGTATCCCACCTTACATACCAAGGGCCAGGATTGGCCGACTCCGACCAACTCAAGGGAAGCGCATGGATGTATGGAAGAACAGCGTGCGGGTCTTGATAGTAAATCACGCCGTCCAGCTGGGGACGCTGTTAGATAATGATAATTTTTACAGATACTTTTTTATATTTGATTATATTAATATGGATAAATTTCTATTGATAATAATAATTTTTTTATCTTTTTATATCATATCCAACTGTTTTAAAGTTATAGAAGGTCACACACAACAATCAAATGAAGATTGTAGTACCGCTGAAAATAGAGCAGATTGTCGTAAAAAAGCTCCCAGTTGCTACTGGAGCACCGATAAAGGAAAAAGAATGCCAACTGTTATTTTTGACGGAGTAACTGTAAGTGGTACTTGTCGTTCAACAGGTTCAACTTCTTCCCCTAGTTCGTTCCATATGGGAAACCATCATTCAGGGGATCAAGAAAATACAGATGAAACACCTAATGTTAATCGATCAAATAATTGGGAACCAGATACAGTTACATCAAGAAATACATCTAATTCAATTTATTGTGATTCATTTACTTGTCCAAATAATACTGAAAAAAGACAAGGTTCTGAAAGTATTGAAAAAGGAAATAATCCATTTGAAAATTGTTGTCGCTCTGGAACCTGTAATACACATACTTGTCCAAACGATAAAGTTCTTAAAGAAAATCCATCTACAATTGAAAAAGGAAATAGTCCAAATGTAAATTGTTGCGAAAATATGAAATGTGGAACAGCTGGTCCAAATCGATCTCCCTATCAATGTGTTTCTCCAAGAGTAAGAAAAGGTAGTAATAATTGGGAAAATTTAGAAGTTGAAAATAGAGATCAATTAGATGGGGTGTGTTGTGATAGTAATTGTGATACTGTAACAGATGATATGTGTAGAAATGCTGTTACAACAATCGATGCTGTTTCAGGTGAAGGCACGAGTGGAATTCAAGAAAATCTTTATCAAGGTAAAAATAATGATCAAAATACTCCTCAAGGTGTAAACCGTTTTGATTCCTGTTGCCTTCCTAAATTATCAAAAGATTTAAAATGTAATTCATATAAATGTCCACATCTTAAATTTACAGTTAATAACCTTGATTATGGTATCAATCTGATAAAAAATCAAAATACATTAAATGAAAATCGTGGATTAGATCCTGTTAATAAATGCTGTGTAATTCCGTATCAACAAAATCAAGTTGCTCCTATTGGAATATTTACACAACCAGACTCAAATTCTGATATTATAATAGATAATTATCAAAGAGAAAATACAGATTTATGGAACATTATTAATA
>MDTG01155597.1_pt1 | contig 10302 bp, 5 predicted proteins | sample 811421 | NCBI WGS metagenome assembly MDTG01 (sample SAMN05326645, study PRJNA326480) | marine metagenome | isolation source: seawater | place: Pacific Ocean: South East | collected 2011
CAGCTACAGCTAAACCAATGGATAATGTACTCTTTACAGCTCAAGACGAGACCGATGGTCTTGGTACAGAGGGTGAAGTAAAGCAACCGGGCATACGTCAGGGTCATATAGATGCTATCAACTCTCAAGCTGCTGGTAACTTACAAGGTACAGACTGGATGGTTGTTAGAGCTACAGAAGGTGGTACAGCAGTACCTAGTTCTATTACAACTCAAAGAGCTGCAGTAAGAACTAAGGCTAACGCTATGTGTACACAGATTACAAATGCTGCAAACGTAGATGCTTTAGCAGCTTTGTATGTATACAACGATGATACACCGCCAGTGAGACCACTAGGTGAATTACCAACGGTAGGTTAATATGGTTGAGATACCAATGATAGTCTGGAATATGATAATAACATTGGTATTTGTACCAATCTTAAACAGCATCCGTGTTAATACTCAAGAGCTTAAAAGACTCGAAATACTTGTCAATAAGACAAGGGAAGAGATTGCGAAAGAGTACGTAACCAAGAATGAGTTAAGAAATGACATGGGTATTCTCATGGATAGGATAGATAAAATTGGTGAAAAGCTTGACAAACTCTTCGAAGTTAAGTAAAATAGGTATATAGGATTTAATAATGGGAAATAAAAGAAAAAAAAGAGCTAGAGGTTCTGTAGTTAGAGAAGACTATCGTCAAGGTGGTAGGGTTCGATATCAACGTGGTGAAGAAGTAGCTAAGAATAACTATACACAGCTTATTGATGGTGGTGGTAGAATAGCACAACCTCAAGAAAGAGGAAGAGGACGAGATGAGTTTGATGAGGTTGATGGGGTTGATGGTGGCACACCTCCGGGTGGTGGACCGGGAACTACCCCAACACCAGCACCAACTCCTTCTCCAAAAAAACCTGAAGCTTCTGAGGAAAGAGAAAAAAGAGTAGCTGCAGCAGGAAGAAGAGCTGAACAAATTGCTACAGGTCAAATTAGTGGAGTTCCTGAATCAGCACAATTAAACGAAGAAAATTTAGCTAAAATTAGTGGTGATATTCAAATGGACCCAGCTAAGTTTCAAATTCAACAAGATCAATTAAAAAAAGCTACAGCAAGTCAAGTTGGAAATGTTCCTAGCGAACAGGTTACAACAGCAGGACCAGCATCACAAATTCAAGAACCAACTCAACTTCAAGCTGCACAAATGGAAGGTGTTGCTTTAGTTGGAGAAGCTGCTAAAGTAACAGCAGCTAGAGGAGAGGTTTCAGATCAATCAATTGCTGAAGCTGCTGGAGTAGATACAGTTTCTCCTATAACTTCTGCAACTGTTAATATACCTGAAGGAGCTTTAACAGAAAGAGTAGTTGGAACAATTAGTAATGAAGCTAAAGCACAAGCTGCTACAATAGCTGGTACAAACCTTGCAAGAGTTACAAGAGCTAAGAAACAATTATCAAATGCTGGATTAACTCCCTCACAAATTACTGAACTAGGTAATGACCCTGAAGCTCTTGAAAATCGTTTAATGGATTTAAGCGAAAAAGATAGAGGTATTATTGAAGGTCTTCCAATGGAAGCTTTAGTTTCAACACAGTTAGATACTTTATTAACTGGTATTGAAGAAGGTACAATACCTACTTGGGCACAACCTGCAGTTAGTGCTGTAGAACAAATGTTAGCTCAACGTGGTATGGAAGCTTCTACAGTAGGTAGAGATGCTTTACTTAATGCTATAATACAATCTGCTGTACCTTTAGCACAATCTAATGCACAAGCTATTCAAGCTAGTGTAGGACAACAAAAAACTATTGAAGCAACTGCTAATATTAAAGAAGCAGAGTTTAGACAACAAGCTGCTATGCAAAATGCACAAAATGTTTTTGCTTTAGATATGGCTCAGTTTAATGCTGATCAACAAACAGCTTTATCAAATAGTAAATTTTTACAAACGGTAGGTTTAACAGAAGCAAACAATACGCAACAAGCAACTATTCAAGATGCAGTTTTATTATCACAAGTTAATCTTGCACAAGCAGATCAAAATACAAAACTTGCTGTACAAAATGCTCAAGCTTTTTTACAAATGGATTTAACTAATTTAAGTAATTCACAACAAGCAGAAATGGTTAATGCTCAATATGATCAACAACGTTTGTTATCTAATCAAGCTGCTGAAAATGCTGCAAGTCAATTTAATGCTACAAGTCAAAATCAAACTAATCAATTTATGGCTAGTTTAAATACTCAAGTAAGACAGTTTAATAGTCAACAAAAAAATGCAATGGAACAGTTTAATGTAGGTCAATTAAATGCTGCTGAAGCTAGACGAGCTAATAATCAATTCGAAGCAAACAGACTTAATGCTCAATTACAAACACAAATATCTCAATTTAATTCTCAACAAGAATTTAATAGACAACAATTTAATACTCAAAATGCAACAGCTATTGAGCAATCAAATGTTCAATGGAGAAGACAAGCTAATACTGCTAATACTGCTGCTATCAATGCAATGAATCAATTTAATGCACAAAACGCATTTCAAATGAATAGTCAAGCTCAAGCATTTATTTGGCAAGAACTTCGTGATCAAGCTGATTATGATTTTAAATCTTGGGATAATGAACGATCTAGACTTGCTTCAGTTTATATTGCAGCATTAGGAAATGAAGGATTAAACTTTGAAAATAGTAATTGGTCAAATGAAATTAATTCAGTTGCAACAATTATACAAAACATGTGGGGTGGCTAATGGGCTGGTTAAGAAAAAAAGCAAAACAAATTGGACGAGGAATTAAAAAACTTGGTAAAAGTATTGGTAAAGGATTTAAAAAAGTATTTGGTAAAGTAGCTAAAGCTTTTGGAAAACTAGGTCCTTTAGGCTCTATAGCTATGATGGTTATGATGCCCTATGTACCTGCCTTTTGGACTAACATGGGTACATGGGCTACTGGACTTACAACATCTACAAATGTTTTAGCAAAAGGTTTTGGATATGCAATGAAAGGATTATACCATGCTGGTAATACAGCAGGTAAAGTTTATTCAAGTGTAACTGGAGCTATTAAAGGTGCTTTAAACTTTATTCCCGGTGGTAAAGGAATGGGATTAGGTGATAGAGTAGCTAACTTTTTTAACAGAGCAGGTGAAATGGCTAGAGATACTTTAGGTCTTCCTGATCCTATGAGTATGTATTCAGAAAAAAGTTTAAAATATTTAGATTTTAAAGCTGTAAATCCTGATGCTACACTTAAAGATTTTCAAAGTGCTTTAGATGCAGGACAACTAGATAATACTTTAGCTGATCAAGGTCAAGCAATAATGGAAAGAGTTTATCAAGACTCACCTGAATTACAAGAAGTTAATGCTAAAAAATATAGTTCAATAGCTGCTTCGGGTGAAAGACCTGTATTAGAGTTTAACGAAGCTACTAATCAATATGAAGTTATTTCTGAATCAAATGCAATAATTAATAGATCACAGTTTGAACCTTATACAATAGAAACACAATATCAAACTGAATACATTACTCCTTCACAAACTCCGGCTGAAATTCAAACTGCTGCTCAAGAAAGCTATAAAGCTGATTTACTTCAAGCTGGTGTTCCCCAAACAGAAGCAACTATAGAAGCTATAGAAGCTGGAAAAGAAATTAAAGCTGATGATAGTTTTAATGTTGGAGACTATGCTACAGAAAAATTAGGTGAAACAGCAGTTAATAAAGGTATAGAACATTTAATTAGCACTGACCCTCAACAACAATCAGTTGGTTATGGTGGTGGTAATACAATTGCATTAGCTCAAAGTATGAACGATGGTACTGCTTATCAAACAAGACCACAAGAAATGCCTATAAATTACAGCACATATGCAGCTCCTAGTTTTGAAGATTTATATAAGTCTTTCTTAAATATGGGTATTATGGGCAGTACTACTACTGCTTTAACAGCTCTTCCTTGGTTTGGAACAACACCAAATTACTATGGAGCTGGACAACAAAACACAGGTTAGTGAGGAACTTTTATGAATAATAATTTAAGCCAAGAAGCTTTAGAAACAGGTAGACCTTTTAGTGCTCCGATACCCGGACAATCTTTAACAAATTCACCTGAAGATATTAAGCCTTGGGAACAAGCACCTAAAATTACAAATATTAAAGAAGGTATTGAAAGTACATTTCTTCAAATTGTAAACGAAGATACAATGCCAGAATTGCTTAATGCAATATCAAAACAAATGCCAATAGCTGATTTAGCTTCAACTATTTTATACGATGGTTATACTAAAGGTGTTTGGAACCCTGATCTAATGATGCTTATGTTAGAGCCAATAATGTATATGTTAATTGCACTATCTGAAAAAGCTGGTATTGATTATATTTTATATAGAGGAGATGAGAACGAAGACTTTAATGTAGATGAAGAAGAGTTTGAAGAAGCTAAAAAAGAATCTCAAAATTTAACTGATTCTGATGTAGCATCTACTTTTAATACTTTAAAACCTAATGATATTAGTCCATCTAGCGTTACTCCAAAAGTTAGAGAAATGTTAGAAAATATTGACGAACAAGAAATTAGAAGTTTACTAAGTAAACCTCAAGAAAAAGAACCAACAAACAGAAGTTTATTAGAAGCAGGAGAATAATATGGCAATATATAAACCACCCTCAAGTGCAATTACAAATTTTAAAAGCGTAGGTAAAGGTGGAGCCACAGGTGGGTTTACAGGTGCTGCTGAATCTTTATTAGCTCAACAAGCTGAAGATAGAAAAAGAGCAAAGAAAAAAATGAAATCTCAAGAACGTAGGGCATTAGCTTTAGGTTTGTTAGGGTTGGGTTCTACTATTTATAATAATCAAGCTCAAAAAAGAACTAAAGAAATTATGGGCAGAAAAGAATTAAATCTTGCTAATGCAAAAGATGAATCAAATAAACTTGCTGCTGTATCTAGGTTGGGAGAAAATTTAGTAGGTGCTAATGGAGTTAAGTATAAAACTTTAGAAGAACTTAAAAAAGCTGATCCGGGATTATATAAGTTATCTCAATCAAAATATTTTGGTATTAGTGAAGCTCAATTAAAACCTTTATACGGTACTGAGTGGGACACATGGAAAGATAGTTCTGAAGCTAGACGAATTATAAATGCAGGGGCTGATGGTGCTTTAACATATTTATTAGATGATGGTAATTTAACAAAGTTTTATGATAGTGTTAGAAACATTACTCCAGCAAACAGAGAAGCTACTCTTAGTGACTTAGCTGATAAGTATGCAAATATTACTCAAGCTCAATATGAAAAAGAAATAGGGAGTATGTATAACGATAAAATACAAGAGTTTCAAAATCAAAGAAATGTATTTAGCCCAACTAACTTTAAAAACTTATTAAATCAAATGGGTGCTAATTTTGAAACAAAAGGTAAACCTAATCTTTGGAAAAATGTTACGGAAGAAGATATTGTTGGTCCAAGCATAAATGAAATTTTTAATGCTGTTAAAATAGGAGAAAATTTAATTCCTGAAATAGATAAAGTAATTTCTCAAATGCCTAAAAAAGATTATATTTCTTTAGTTAATTCAGATGCAGGTGCACCTATTATTGCTGAAATAAACGCTTATAAATTTGATTATAAAGAGGTAGACGTTCCTGTATCTGGAAAAGATACTTATGCTCAAGAAAGAGCTATAGGAGCTTATGATGAAGAGTTTGTTTTTAAACGAGACCTTGATGAAATTTTAGAAGAACTGGATACAAAAGATAAAGACAATGCTGTTATAGATGCAGCAGCTTTATCTGAAAGATTAAAAGATGAGTATGATTTTGCTAAAGATTTTTATTTAGTTAATGCTCAACAAAAGGCTCTTGACAATGGATTTAAAGCTGGTACTCAAGAGTTTATAAGTTTTGTTAATGATGAAACAGAAAGGTTTGCTAATACAATGCAAGACGATGTTGCATCTAGATCACGGGTTGCTTATGCTTCAGTGCTAAGAGTAGGTGCTCAACAGTTTGATCCTTTTGGACCTAATTATGGTCAACAGAATATAAGATACAATACAGCTAAAGCTAGAACATTAATATCTCCCACGTTTAAATTTGATTCTTCAAGAGGAGTTTACAAAACAGACTTAGGTTATAATATGGCTGGTAAAGAGATGAAACAAAAACTTTACATGACTCAACTACATAGTATTTTACAATCTCGTAATTTAGATGAAGGAGAACGTAGTCAACTTGCTGATATATTTTTAACTTCTGTTCCTCATCCATTTGATAATGTTAAAGATCGTAATGATATATTAAGTATATATCAGGAAAATTATCAACCAATGTACAATCAAAGATATGGTAATCCTGAAATGATAGATAATATTAATCGAGGATTATTACTTGGTCGATTAATGGAAAGAAGAAACTTTTAAGGTTTTATATGGCATCACCTCTTGATTTAGTAAATAAACATTTACAGGGTTTATCTCAACCTAATCCTTTGTATGACAATAATAGCAGTATAACAATTAATACTGCTAATAGTCTGTACAATAAATATAATTCTAACCCAGAAGTAGAAGATGAAGAAAAGTCTGTATACTCACAATCTGATTTAATTAAAAAATTACAACAGGACAATAGTCTTGCTTTTAGTCCTTCTGTAGAAACCGATAGTGCTGTTAGATACACGTTAGATGATTTAAAAAATGATGAACAGTTTACAACTGTAGCTGAAAGATTTTTAAGATCAATAAATAGAGATGAAAATATTTATGAGTATCTAAGAGACTCAAACTTTAGTCCAACTGCAGCATTTAAAAGAGCTAGTGAAGCAAAAGAATGGAGCAGTCAAACTGTTGAAGACTATAATTATTTAAGAACTAAATTTGATAATGCTAAAATGGGTGGGGCTAGATCAGTCGCAGGATTAATTAAAGATTCTTTTGTTGACGTTTTATTTGATCCTATCAATCTTTTATCGTTACCTTTAATTATTGGTACAGGTGGTATTGGTGGTATAGCTTTAGGAGCAGCCGGAAGATTATCAGCTTCAACTGCTGTTAAAAATGCTACAGCTAAATTTGGTCAAAGTAATTTAATGACTGGTGCTAGTATTGGTTTAACTGAAGGAGCATTAGATGGTGGCTTGGTTGGTACAGCTAATCAACTCATAGACATTGAAACTAATTTAAGAGAAGGAATTGATAAATCTGATATTGCTAAACAAGCTTTAATTGGTGCTAGTATTGGAAGTGTTTTTGGTTTGTTAGGTGGTGGAGCTACTAATTTTCTTATTAATAAAAGATTAGGTAAAGCTACTGATGAATTTGTCCTTAACGAAAGAACTACTAATGATTTAAAAGGACAACCAGTTGATGATATTGTTGAAAATACAGATGAAGTAGGAACTAAATGGGCAACAGTCGTTGGTTCTACAGTAGGTAAACCTACAACACCATTAAAACCTTTAATAGAAAAATCAGATACACTTAAAAAGTTTTTAGAGTTAATTAGATACGATGCACTAAGAGATATTTTTGATGCTAAACAATTAGATAAAGCTGTTGAGTCTTGGGGGCTTTCTTCAAACAGAAGAGGTGCTGATTACTTTACAGACTTTAAACTTGCTTTACAAGGTTTAAATAGAAAAGGATTTTTTAAATTAGAACTTGACCCAACAGTTAGAAAACAATTAAGACTGTTGATGAACAACCCAAACTTAACAAAAGATTTAGATGATAATTTAATCCCTGATAATGTAAAAGAGTCTGCTAAAAAACTTAGAGAAGTTTTTAATAGAATTAGAAAAGACGGAGCAAATATTGAAGACCTTGATGGTAATTTATTAGATGAAGTTTTATTTACTAAAGGACAATTTGTAGATAATTATTTTCCTAGAAAGTGGGTATGGGAAAATGTTAAAGGTAAACAAAGTATTTTAAAACAACTTATTATTAAAGCTGGACACGCTGATCCACTTGATGATATTAAACCTGTAAAAGGTGTTACTGCACAAGGTAAACATATTGATGTAGTTTTAGAAGAACAACTATCTGTAGATCAAGATGTGTTTGATTTTATTTTAGGTAAGAAATACAGAAGTTTTTTAGATTTAGCTAAAGAAAAATTAGGTAATAGTAAAAGTTATACAGGTACAGATGGGGTTAAGTATACAGGCGATGCTGCAATTAAAAGAAAAGCTCAAGAATTAAAAGCTGACATTTTAGTTGAAAATATGATAGATAGGAAAATTACTCCTTATCTAGTAAGAGATAGAAGGGCTGGTGAAAGAATGTCTGCTTCTCAACATAGACCTTTTGGTAATATATCAGATGAAGATTTGTTAAAATATGGTTTTATTGATGATAATGTAGAATCAATTTTATATCAATATGCTATGTCAGCAGGTCAAAACATTGAAAGGATTAGATACTTTGGTAAAGGTGTAGATGATTTTAATGAAAGATTTATTGAGCCAATTAAAAAAGAATTACTAGCAGAAGGAATTAGTGACAATCAAATTAGTAAAATTTTAGATCAAACTTTAGAGTTATATCAAAGAACAACAGGATTAGATGTTCCAACTTTTAATAATCAATACATGAGAAATGGTGCAGACTTTTTAAAACTTACACAGCAATTAGCTCATTTACCATTTGCAACTATTTCAAGTTTAACAGAGCCTTTGATTGTGTTGTCTAGAGCTGACTTAGCTGACACCCCTGCTATTGTAAAGTCTTACACTAAAGCAGGTTCTATGCAAGTTAAAAAAGGTTACAAAACTTTTTTAGATAGAATGTCTGTTTTGCGTGGAAAAGAAATAAAAGGTTTACGAGCTTTAGATGATGAAGACTTTATTGAAGCTTACAAAGCAAGTATAGCTTTAGAACAATCTGCTGCTGATAGAATTCAAGCTATGTATGGTGAAGCAATGGGAAACGACAAGATGCGAAGCATATCTAATTTTTTCTTTAATGTAAACTTACTACAACCTTGGACAGAAACTGTACAACTTGCAGCGTTTAATATTGGTAAAGAAAGAACTGTTAGAATAACAAAAGAACTTCATACTGGCAAAAATATGTTTGGCAGAAAATTAAGTAAGAATGCTATAACAAGACGAAACGAAGAATTAGCTGAAATAGGAGTAGACCGTAATAATGCTTTGCAAACTTATAAAAATTCATTAGATGATAATGGTATTTTAAATGAAGAAAAATGGAAAGGCAGTAAGTTTTATAATCAAGAAATAATTCCTTCAGCAAATATGTTTGCAAGAGAAATAATTTTAAACCCAACAGTTGCTGAAGCAAACAAGCCTTTATTATTTAGTACTCCAAGTGCTCAACTTTTAATTCAGTTTGCAGGATACCCTACAGCTTTTAACAATGTTGTTTTAAAAAATATGTTAAGACAAATGTATAGATATCCTACTGTCGGAGGAGCAAGAGTTTTAGGTGCGACAACATTAATGTCAGGAGTAGCTGCAATTACTAATGCTTTAAGAAGTAGAGGTGAAAGTTTAAATCAAGAATACGAAGGTGAAATTATAGTAGAAGCTGTAAGACGTTGGGGTGGAATGGGTCCAGTAGAGTATCCTTACAGGTTTGCACAAGGAATGAAATATGGTGGTGGTCAAGCTGGTGCTTTATTAAAAGCTCCTACAGGTCCTATTGTTGGAGACATTGTAGATGCAATTGCTTATAGAAATACTGGAACTGAATTAGTAGTACAAAACTTACCGGGATATTCAGCTTTACCACCAGATGTTAGAAAACAATTACGAGCTTGGGCAAGAGGAACAACACCTAAAACTAAAAAAACTGCATTGCCTAGAACTCCTAGAGCTAAAGGTGGTGTAGTTAATAATGTAATGAATGTACACCCTGAACCTGATGAAGTTAAAATGCGTGGGGTTGATGCTACTTATAATGAAGTGGCTGGTATTGTTTTACAAGACGAAGAAGATCGTAAAGGTTTTGCAGAAGGTAATTTAGTAAAAGTAAAAACTAACAAAGAAGTTTATAAGTACTTAACTAAACATCAAAACGTTCATGAGCTAGACGATGATACTGAAATTAGTCCATATAAAAAAGCAGACGTTAAAGACTTTAAAGATAAAAAAGTGTATTATACTTCTTTAAAAGAAAACACAAACATTGCTAGACTAAGAGCATATCGAAATACAAAAGATATTGGATTAAAAGTTTCTAGTGAAGATACTAATTTTACAAAGCCAGTTAAACTACAAGGTCATATTAAGATTAAAAATCCTTTAAGGTTATCTGTTAAAGATATAAATGTCGATACGGTGTTAGATAATCTAGATGTA
>MDTG01379149.1_pt1 | contig 10302 bp, 12 predicted proteins | sample 811421 | NCBI WGS metagenome assembly MDTG01 (sample SAMN05326645, study PRJNA326480) | marine metagenome | isolation source: seawater | place: Pacific Ocean: South East | collected 2011
GACACATCATAAAAAAAAAGTAGTTCTCAAGGTAAGTCAGATTAAACACAGACTGGATCTTACTCCAGATAGTGGTAGATTTAGTGTAGAATTGTATAGCAAAAAGCACAATAAGACGTATCTAATAAATGAATCGGGACTCAAAGAAAACCTACACTTTGATAGCTTTTATGATACACCTGTAGAAACCTATTGGAAATATGCTGTGAGACACCCGGATACAGAACCACTGGGGTTTACTAACTACGAAGAGGATTGATGTTATCACTCTACCCAACGTATGATATCGTATTCAATCATCCTATGCTCTTTTATATCAAATCTTTCTATTGTATCCCATACAGGGGTAAACTGTGTTTCATATCCATTAGGATTGTATGGTAAAGAGTTGGGGCGACAACTCCACACCGCATCAAACGTCTGACTATCTGTATTGTATAAGTCAATTTTTTGTAAACGATGAATCATGGGATTGTCCCATGGTTTGTGTGTTAAGTATTGTTTTACAGGCTCGTATAACTTGTCTTTAGGACGAGCTCCTAATTGTGATATGTTTGATACAACCATGATTTCATCCCCACTTGCATCTTTCAATATACATTTCCAAAAGGTTTCATCAAACAACACATTAAGTGATGTTCGAATATCAATCAAATGCATATGATATTTATGAAAAAATGGATAGTTGCTGTAATTCCACACAGATCTCATCTCTAGATTGTATTGTAGTGCTTCTTCCATTTCATCTTTCTTTTTGTGAAATAATATCAGATGTATCACATCGTCGGGTAGATTCATCTGATTAAAAATCAACGTAATCTCGTCAGTGTAACTGAAAATCATTTCTACAGCTATAGTAGTAGCCTGTTATGCAACGTTCGTTTAATTTCTTTATACTTGTTTTGTTGGGTATCTTGTCAGAATCAAAGAAAACTCAGAAACACAAACAAAAAGGCGGGGAACTGTATGACGGTATTTCGTTACCTGATGTTTCACAACCAGATTTATCTACTGAAATAATCGATCCTTTTCCTCAAACATCGTTGAATATAGATGATACCATGGATGCAATCACAAATCCAAACCAAGGAACAACCACTGCCACTCTACTGTTTGTGTTTTCATTTATATGTTTTGTTACTCTCTTAGGAGTCATTGCATATCGGACGTATAAAAGAATATCATACAATTAGATACGGTCGCTTAATGTGGTTTGTATCACTTTAGGATTGTTTGTTTGTAATATTTTTTGAATCTTATCTTTTTTGCTGTGAGAACAGTTGTGTGCATGAGGCGCTTTGTGCATGATACAAAATACATGTTTGCAATCACAAGTAAATGATATAAGAGGTAGTTTTTTACGACAACAGTGACACCGAACTGTTTTCTTTTTGTTGGATTTCGCAAGTGTAGATTGACCCATGATAATTAGTCTAAGATTTTATCAAAATAGTGTGAAATATCTCAAATTTTGATAAAAATAAGATTTACTACTGCATACAATTTATCATACGATTTACTTAGCCCTTAACAAGACGAGGGCCAATACTCATTGTGTTGAGTTCTTGCAGCAACAATTTACAAGAATAGGGAATATAGGATTTAGAAAAGTCTCCATAATTTTTGCATCGTTTGCATTCATATAATGTCTTTTTGGGATTTCCAGGAACGATCATATTACATTCGTTGCAGGTATATATTGTATATTTGTCTGAAACATCCAACATACGTTCTTTGAGAAAGAAGGATGCGCCATGAGATATCATGCAATCTCTTTCCATTTCTCCAAACCGAAGACCTCCGTGACTCGATCTTCCTTCTGCTGGCTGACGAGTCATAGATACTACGGGACCACTCGCTCGTGAATGAACCTTGTCACCCGACATATGTTTGAGCCTCTGATAATATGTGGGTCCCATAAATATCTGAGTCTTAAGTTGTTCTCCTGTGATACCCGAATACAACACCTGATTTCCATATCCTTCGTGACCACAACTTTCCAAGACTTTACCAATTTCACGAACATCTGTGTTTTCAAATGGTGTTCCATCTCCCATGCAACCCAATTTTGCACATGATTTTCCCAAGATACATTCAATCAATTGTGCAATAGTCATACGGCTAGGAACAGCATGAGGATTCATGATTATATCCGGAACAATTCCATCTGCAGTAGTTGGCATATCACATTGGGGATAAATCATCCCGATCGTTCCTTTTTGACCATGTCTTGAGGACACTTTATCTCCAATCTCGGGTATCTTGACTCGCCTTACCCGAACTTTACAAAACTTGTATCCATCGCTTGTAGTGGAATCATAATTATCATCAATATATCCGGATTCATTTGTTTTGACCGATATACTTCCATCACGATATTTGTATTCTTTGTTTTTGACTGGAGTCACTTTACCAATGATAATATCTTTTGATGTCACTTTTGTATTTTTAGGAACAATACCTGAAGAAGACAGCTTGGAATAATCACATGGTTTGGGGAATAACAGAGTATCTGGGTCAGGTTTGCAAAAGATATCTTCTTCTCCTGTTAGTTGGTTTTTCTTGGCTTCATCTTTGTAACAGCGGAACATTGTCGATGAAAACAGACCACGATCAATTGCCGCCTGATTCACTAACACAGAATCTTCTTGGTTGTAACCACCATATGTAGCAATTGCTACAATGACATTGATACCATTAGGTAATTCATTAAACTTGAAATGATTCATCATTCGGGTATTGACCAATGGTCTTTGAGGATAGTGTAACATGTGCGAAAATGAATCATATCGTTTACTCATATTGGTGCAATGAATCCCAATGGCTTGTTTCCCCATAGCGGATTGATATGTATTTCTAGGAGACTGATTGTGATTGGAAAAGGGTATACAATTGGCCATAACACCCAACATTAAGGATGGATGTATTTCACAATGAGTATACGATTTTTCTTGAATATGATTCAAGCTTGGTGAGATAAACACATTATCAGATTCGTGTGAATCGATGTATTCTATGATTTGTTCTTCCATCAATATTTCAGACCATGTCTTTTCATTTAGATTTGTCTTTGTTGTCTTTGTAAGTTTGTCTATGTCTTTTATGATCAAAGGTCGTATGCATCGGCCACGATCAGTGAATATATATATCGCACCTTCAGAAATATCCCAAGTCACAGATGTATGTGGATTGATTTGAATCGTTCTTCTCCATTTACGAAGTTGGTTTACTAAATTATAAGGATCAATTGCATATCCAATCCAGTCACCATTCACTACAACTTTGACTGAAGCAGAATGTATTGGATTATAGAGTTCGCATTCTGATAATACATGAATCATATCACGAATCATATTTCTCAACAATGTTGAATTGCTATGAAGAGTCACTTCACAACTACATGCAAAGTTTTTGACAACCCCAATCGGTTGTCCTTCAGGTGTTTCTGATGGACAGATATATCCAAATTGTGTATTATGTAATTTACGAGGATCCACCAGTTTTCCTGTGCTATCTACCGGCATAGATATCCTACGCGTATGAGACAAAGTGCTCATAAATGTAAGCCGATTCAATACCTGAGATACTCCCTGCTTGTTGGTATTGGTTTTCATTCCCCAATTTCCTGTAGCTAAGGCGCCTTTCAAAACGCTCTCAATATAACTTCCCTTGATTACTTTGTTGATATTTGTTGATGTAAGTATTTCAGTGTGATTGTTTTGAAGAGTCCATGAACCAGAGTTTATTTCTTTGCTCAAATAATTGCGGATATCTTTACACATTCGGTTGACACATTGACTTGTAAGAGTTCCCATCAAACTACCCGTGGTTTCCATGCGCTTGTTTTGGTAATTGTCCCTGTCAGTGGGCTTAGATATTCCTAATTTGCACAATAGCATCTTGTATACCATCCATCCAAGAAAGTGTGCTTTTTTCTTGATATCATCTCCTAGATGCGGAAGACACTCTCGTTGTATGATTGTCTTACAATATCTTATCTTCATGTCAACATTAAATGATTGACTGTAATTTTGCAAATAACTCGAGATATTATCTAAAGCAAGATATTCCGTATGGATATCTGTTGTTTGTAACAGAGTGGGTAAGAGTAATTGCGCCAAACGATGTCGCAAGGTTTCATTTCTAGAATGACAGATTACATATTCGATTATATCTTTGTCAGTCAGGCATCCCAATGCTTTAAACAACAGAGATACAGGAAACTCTTTCTTGGAATGAGGTATCATAACCACAATCATCGGTGATGTAGCTTTTGATTCAATCTTACACACGAGTGTTTTGGGTGGCGCAAATATATTTTCTTCAGATGAACGAATCTCTGCTTGATATCCATAACGAGAACCTTTCAAATCATGCACCTGAACTATATTCGGAATCACTTTTTCTTGTGTTACGAGAATCTTTTCATTCCCATTGACAATGAAATAACCTCCCTGATCATACCGACATTCATTGATAGGATCATTTTTGGAGACACAATATTCAGATTTAACTGGAATCGGAAACTTGCCAAACAAGACATCTTTGATTTGGGTGAAGGGCAAATCCACTATCGTATCATCCTGTTTCACTTTCATATGCACTTCAAAATTTACATATAGCGAAATCGAGTATGTGTGATTGTTTGTTCTTGCAACAGTGGGGCTCATTATTTTACGACAACCATTTTTCTCCGTATAATGAGGATGTTCATATACAGATGACACAATCCGCAATTGCAATTCTTGAACTAAATTGTTCGCATCGGTCGCTTTCACAGTCATTGGGAAATATTGATTTAGAATACTGGGGACAATCACATTCAAAAACTCATTGTAAGATTCCAGATGATGCTTGACAAAGACATCCTTTTGTGTAAAATAAGCTGAGATTAGAGTTTGTATATCCTCTTGTTTCAGCATAATGTAAAGATTCTTTGAAATGTAACTTTAGATAGTTTACTCATATTTCAAATTTAGTGCTAATTGTTTTAAATTATCAGATAATTCAATAGTGTCAAAAATCGTTTGAGGTTTATAATCCAACACATTAAGCTTTTTCTTTGCATATACCATATATTCTGGAAACACCTTGTAGGTCTCACAAAAGTTTAGCATGTCTTTGTATTTCTCACGATATGTTTTGTTGGTATCTATTGTTGTATTCTCTGGAGATGTGAATCCAAAATAAACACATGAACGATGAAGTTGTATGAACACTATCAAAAATTGTAACAAATATTTGTTGATGTGCAATGTTTCTGGATAACTATCGCAAAACTCGCACAAACTTTTGATTATCTTTATAGGAGATACGGGAACATTTTTGTTTTCTCGGTTGATTCCTAAATAATCGGAATGATATACATATTCATTGACTTGTTTTCTTAACACACATGTATCTGTTGTAGAAGGTTTGTCTAACAAGACATACATAAGTTCAACTACATCATCTAAATAATCACTTGTGTGTTTTTCAAATGTGGAACACGCTATATCTGCGAGTTCAACCATATCATCCGGCAATGACCAACAAAATCCAAAGTCATATAATACAATTTTCATCTTTCCAGAAATTTTCCAATTGCCTTTGTGAATATCTCCATGATTAAAGTTATACAACAATATATTGCTCCTGACAAACAACAACAATATTGTATACAGCTTGTGTTTATCGTAATTACTTAATTCACACTCTTCTAGAGTTTTCCCCGGAATATATTCCATGATAAGCGTTTTGTTTGTAAAACGATAAATATCTGGTATCTGCACATAAGGGTTGTTTACATATTTCTGTTTCATGCGCAATGCATTTTGTGCTTCATTTACAAAATCAATTTGCATATAAAAGCTTTCCATAAAATCTTCAAAGCGAAAAGGATATTGTTTACGAAATCTTTGCAAACATGGAAGATACTTTATGATTGAAAAAAACAACCATACAAAATTGATTTCTTCTTTCACTCCCGGATGTTGTATCTTTAACACATATTTCTCTTGAGTTAGATTGTCTTTTACTAGATATACTTGACCTATACTTCCAGAACCCAACGTTTCAATCACTGTATAAGTTTTGTCAAACTCTTCTCCATATTCAGATTTGTATAATTGTTTCGTGTATTCAATTGAATGTTCCGGACAATTTTCAAAAAACATTTCTAGCTTTCGGATCCACACGGGCATATTTCGATTATAGATATCTGTTTCACTCATCAATAACAGTTCTAATTTAGGCAATGCCCACTGACAAAACTTGATCGCTACTGAACCACAATTTTGTATCAATGGTATCATCTTTTCTGGTATATCATCAGTATTCGTCTTTCCTACATATATATCATGTAACCCCCTCAAAAGGTTACCATAGTTATACAGATATGATAAATACCGAAACATTACTTACTAGTGTGTTTAATATTTAAATATTTAAACCCAATCCCAGATAAATGGGAACACTTGAAAGTCGTATCAAAGAACTGATTCAATTTTATGTGAAAACAAATTATGAAGCCTATTTATCACAACACAAGTTACAATACATTGATGACAACAAAATAAGAGATGTTGTGAAACAATTGTATACAGAAAGAAGAGAACATCTCAAAGTGTTTGTCAAACAATCTTTAAAACAAATGCTACAAGATGATTATCCAGGTGATTTAGTTGTATTAAATATCCTCATAAATGTATTTGAAGATGATGAATATTGTATCAATCGTCTTGAATTAGAAATCAGAGATTACCAGAAAAGTATCACCAATCAATAAGAATAAAATATAATCTACTGTAAGTATGACAAAGTTGTCTCTATCAGAATCATTGCATGGTATCAAAAAACGTAAATCACCAAACAAAAGAAACACCCTACAACCTATGCTCTCAGAAAAGAAATCGTCTCCACCGACCACCTCTAGAAAGATATCAGTAAGTTGTTCACAGCACAAACCAAAGTCAGATGGTTTAGTTAAGGTTATTCGTCAGACACCCAAAAAAACCAGATCTCGTGGCTCTAAGAAACCTTCTAGAGTAAGTCCTCAAAAAGACATCTTTCAAATTCAGAAACAGATACAAAACACTCAAAACACTCAATCCAAGCCTAAAACTTCCTCTGTTGCTAAAGTCTCTGTTCCGAAAACACCCCTTGTTGCTAAAGTCTCTGTTCCGAAAACACCCCCTGTTGCTAAAGTCTCTGTTCCGAAAACACCCCTTGTTGCTAAAGTCTCTATTCCGAAAACACCCCCTGTTGCTAAAGATCCTTCTGTTCAGGATGCAGTCATGAAGAAATCAAGAAAAGAAAACCGATTCAGGTCAAGATCACGATCAAAATCACGGTTGAGGTCTCGGTCCAGATCTCGCTCAAGGTCCAAGCCACAGTCACAGCCGAAGCCACAGCCACAGTCCAAGCCACAGTCCAAGCCTAGATCAAGTGTATCTCAAAAAGTCGACATAAAAGTTGATGATTCTGAAGATATTGAAACTATTAAACAAAAAATACAAGAAATCCGTAACAAAAAAAGTAAATATATCCGAGAACATCTAAAAAAACAAGGTGTCCGTGTATCTGGGAAAAGTGATCGTCTACTCAAAGATATTTATTTTTATTCTACCGCGTGTAACATCAACATCAAACATGAACAATGATCTTGGATAGAATAGTGAATCCACCTAAAGAATGTTTGGAATATCTCATTATGAAACTAATCTCTTTTGATATTGGGATCAAAAATCTTGCCTACTGTGTAATTGACAGTGAACTATGTAGTATCTTAGATTGGGGTGTCTTGGATATATCTACTTGTGATAAATGTGAACATATCATGAAAGGTATGAAGCCATGTGAAAAAGATGCAAAAGTAACAATTAACAATACCAGATTATGCACTGCTCATCAAAAATTAAGTCAATACAAAGGTCTGAAAAGCAAAAAGATCCCAAAACAAACCAATCCCATGTTGCAGTTGGGTCATAAATTGGTTTCTGTATTAGACGAACATCCTATATTCTTGACGGTAGATCATGTCTTGCTTGAGAATCAACCGGCTCTTAAAAATCCCACTATGAAGAGCGTGCAAATGCTAGTGTATTCTTATTTCTTGATCAAAGGTGTCACAATCACCACGTCTCCTACCAAAAATATTGAAATGATCAATGCAAGAAACAAACTCAAAGCTTACAAAGGAGAACCGATACCTTGTGATATCAAAGATAGATACAAACGAACAAAATGGCTTGGTATTCAATATTGTGAAAAAATGATATCTGAAAATACACAGATAGAAGAATGTTACAAAACATTGTTCAAATCTAGTAAAAAAAGAGATGATTTAGCCGATGCCTATTTACAAGGCATGTATTGGTTGACTATTCAAAAGTAATTACAATGTTGCTTGGATGCTCTTTAATTTATGTATTGTTTTGTCTAGTTCTTTTTTGTTATAGGAGCCACCTTTTTTCTTGTCTTCTTCAGATTCCTCTTTTTCATTTGGTAAAAACTCGTTCAAAATAATCACAAATACAACTGTTAGTAAAAAGGCTTTGAATATATCTCTTGTGGCCATGAAAAAAGAGCAAAATACAAAGAATCTCCTCACATATGGTATTGATATCAAGGAGCGAGTATCATCATCTAATTCATCTATGATAAATCGTGCTCCGATATTCAGCAATATCATAGCAAAACCTATGAAATATTTGTTTTCATTAAGTGATTCCGCAGAAGATTTGAAATATTCAATTGCCTTGTCTAACATGATACTGTAATGTAGATTAAAACTTTTGAAAAAATATATCTACTATCAGTAATATGGCATTACTGGCAGAGGTCTACGGAAAAGATTTTTTGAAAGCGGTCACAAAACCCAAACGAGGAAAACGCAAGGGACCGAAGGCAAAACAAAATATCGCTTTGTCTCCAAGAAGTCCTCCTATGGATCCCGATGAAATGGACAAAGAATTATTGTATGATGTGTATGATGACAGTTTAAGGCCCAATCAAGCTGTCCGAGGATTAAAAACAAGTGTCTATAGTGATGATAAGAATCCCTATCAACCAATTCAAAATCCAAATGTGATGACATATGAAAATCAAATGGATATCTATGAAAACCAACCTGAAAGATTGTCTGAGACAACCAAACTCGGATATCCCGGAAAGAGTGCATCCGGAGAACGTGGGGGGATTATTGATATTCTAGATGACCCACATTATGAAGAGTTTCTAGAGTATTTGAAAATGAAACGTGCAAAAACACAAACGGTCCCTCAAGGCGTAGTCGAAGGTTTCGCCACTAGTCGCAATGACCAATTTCAAGAATTGCTCTTGTATATCGCCACTGGTTTCTTCATGTTGTTGCTATTTGATAATATTTACAAGATCGGTCGAACTACTTATTAGATTGAGATACCTCTTTTCTACAATTTCTATTGTCATCTGAACCCGGAACTGAATCCGGAACACATGCGCCAAAACCATATTTCTGACTTGCAGAAACAGTATCTGTTAAATTTTCAAATCCTTCCCTATTGAATATCATGCACAACAAAAACCCCAATCCAAGTAACACTACAAATACCAAGCTGTCATCGCCTTTACATTGTTTCCTTATCCATTTGTATGCATTGTCAACAACTTTGATTCCCATTGATTATATACTATACAAATATTTTTATTGCAGCTTTGTTCCTAATCCCATCAATGTGCTTTGATCATAAATTCCAGACGGCTTGAATGTTTGTATTGACTTGTAATCTGTCGCTGGCTTTGTTTTTTTGATTTCCTTTACAGTCTTGTTGATAAGTGTTTTTGAACTTTTATCTTCCCATGATATAAATAACCAGTTGGGTTCAAGATACATCAATTGAAATCCATTGCTTTTTAGACTATTGATTATGTAAGTTTTCATCTCATATGAATTAAACAATGGGACCCCGATGATAAACTCGGGTATCTGAAAAAAACAATATGTCCGCATCAATGATGCATTGTATTTAATACGTTTGTGACATTTCTGAAGAGTTTCATCATACACTTCCATGCGCTTTAGTGTTTTTTGATTGATCGTATTGTAAAGTTCTTTTATGTTTAATTGAGACATAATAAGTATATTTCATTTTTTTTTGTGTGTTATAACAAACCAGATGTTAACCATGCGTCCGATTGTATTGTTAGTGGCTGTCTTTTTGTTGTTGTCTGAGAGCCGATACTCATTTTCAAAGCAAAAAGGTGGTGCGGATCCTGCACTCATCATTGGTGGAATACTAGTGTTGTTGGGTGTATCAGGAGGACTCTATTGGTATTTTACTC
>MDTG01032761.1_pt1 | contig 10301 bp, 8 predicted proteins | sample 811421 | NCBI WGS metagenome assembly MDTG01 (sample SAMN05326645, study PRJNA326480) | marine metagenome | isolation source: seawater | place: Pacific Ocean: South East | collected 2011
CTAATAATATTAACCATTCTTGTTTTAAAGAATTAAATTATATTGATATATCTAGGCCCGGAATAATTATTGCAGGTCCTTATCAAGGTTCATCAAAAGATCTTAAAGAATTTAATATTGCACTTGAAAAAATCCAAGATATTTGTGGATGGCCTGTTTTTACTGATCCATGCTCCGGTGTAAATTCTAAATTGAGAGGAATCATAGACAATTGGGAATTAATTCTTTCTAAAAAAAATAAATTTATTAATTGTGATCAATTATTAAGACTTGGACCAATGTCATCATCAAATCTTTTAGAAGATTTTTTAACTGAATTTGATGGAAAACAATTTCTTATCAAAGAAAAAAATTTAAGAAACCTTGATCCTCTAAAAAAAGCTTATGAATATGAATTAGGTCTAAATCAATTTGTCAATGAACTTTTATCCTCAGAATTGAATAAGTCATTCACTAAAAAACCGCTAATAACCTTAGCTAAGGAATTAATGCATAAAGGAAAAGAAATAAAAAAAATATTCAAGAGTCAATTTTTAAAAAGTAAAAAGATAACAGAGTTCTCTTTAGCAAATTTTGTTCCTAAATTTTGGCCTGAACACTATCCAATTATGCTTTCGGCAAGTAGTCCGATACGAGATTGGCTTACTTTCTCTGAAAATGGTACATTATCACGGAAATGTTATAGCTTTAGAGGAGCTTCCGGAATAGATGGCACATTATCGCTAGCTTTAGGGATATCTCGTATCGATAATCCTCTTTTGCTTGTTACCGGGGATTTAGCTTTCTTGCATGATACTAATGGATGGCTTATTGAGCAGTCTTTGGATTTAAATCTTACGATCCTATTAATAGATAACAAAGGTGGAAATATTTTTAACAGATTATATGAAGATGTTATCGATTCTGAAGAGATCAATAAGTTATTTGTTATGCCTAAAAGGATAAATTGGGAGATGATGGCTTCAACTTATCAAATTCCTTTTAAAAGCGTTTCTGAATTTGATAATTTAAGGGAAAGTTTTAGATGGAGCCTTTCATTAAAACAAACTTCAATTATTAAAGTTAATATTGATACTACTTATCAAGCTAATCAAAGGAAGCAAATTTTTAATAGTATTTATAGAAATACATAAACATAATTAATTAAATTAATAATGAAAATTTTACCTGGTAAAAGCTATGTTAATTGGCAAGAATGGAAAGCCTATAATGATATATTGTTGCATAGGTGTGATGAGGGAATTGCGAGAATAGCCATAAATAGACCTGAAAAAAGAAATGCATTTACACCAAATACCGTTGAAGAACTTTGTGATGCTTTTAATTTAGTTAAATATGATAAAAATATTGGTGTTGTTCTCTTTACTGGCGCGGGCCCTGATAAAAAAGGAATTTATTCTTTTTGTTCAGGAGGTGATCAAAGTATTAGGGGATCTCATGGATATAAAGATAAACAAGGTAATCAAAAACTTAATGTGCTTGATTTACAGAGACTTATTAGAACTTTACCTAAAGTTGTGATTGCTTTAGTTCCTGGATTCGCTATTGGTGGAGGGCAAGTATTGCATTTAATTTGTGATTTAAGTATTGCTTCTGAAAATGCAATCTTTGGACAAACGGGGCCAAGGGTAGGTAGTTTCGATGGGGGTTTCGGCTCAAGTTATCTTGCTCGACTTGTAGGTCAAAGAAAGGCAAAGGAAATTTGGTTTTTATGTAGGAAATACACTTCTAAGGAGGCATTAGATATGGGGCTAATAAATGCAATTACTGCAATTGATGAATTAGAAAAAGAAGGATTAGAATGGGGAAGAGAAATTTTAAAAAATAGTCCTACTTCTATCCGTATACTTAAGGCTTCGTTTAATGCTGAAAATGATGGTATAGCAGGTATTCAAGAATTATCTGGTTATGCTACTCAATTATTTTATGCTACTTCCGAAGCTCAAGAAGGACGAGATGCATTCCTACAAAAACGTGATCCTGATTTTTCGGATTATGATTGGACACCTTGATCGTTTATTATCTTTCAATACAGAAATTTTAATAGTTAATGAGAATTCTTATTGCCGCTGCTGAATGTGCTCCAATGATAAAAGTTGGAGGAATGGGAGATGTAGTTGGCTCTCTTCCTCCCTCTCTTATAAATTTAGGTCATGATGTTCGAGTAATAATACCTGGATATGGAAAATTATGGAGTCTTCTTGAGGTTTCGCAAGAACCTATTTTTAGAGCAAATACTATGGGTGCTGACTTTGCTGTTTATGAGACATTTCATCCATTTAAGAAATATAAGATTTATTTAGTAGCTCATCCTGTATTTGATTCGGAAAGGATTTATGGAGGAGAAGATGAAGATTGGCGTTTTACCTTCTTTGCTAGTGCAACATCTGAATTCGCATGGAATTGTTGGAAGCCTCAAGTTTTACATTGTCACGATTGGCATACAGGTATGATTCCTGTTTGGATGCATCAAGATCCAGAAATTAGTACTGTATTTACTATCCATAATTTGAAGTATCAAGGTCCATGGAGGTGGAAACTTGAAAAAATTACTTGGTGCCCTTGGTATATGCATGGAGACCATACTATGGCAGCAGCTATGCTTTATTCAGATAGAGTAAATGCTGTTTCTCCAACTTATGCTGATGAAATTAAAACAAACGAATATGGAGAAAAGCTTGAAGGATTATTGAATTATATTTCAGGTAAATTAAGAGGGATTTTAAATGGTATTGATCTTGATGAATGGAACCCGTCCAAGGATAATGTTTTACCAGCTAAATTTGACTTTAATGAATTAGAGGCTCGTAAGATAAATAAAAGTGTTCTTCAAAAAGAGATGGGTTTAGAAGTTAATGAAGAAAAGTATTTATTAGGAATGGTTGGACGCTTGGTAGATCAGAAAGGTGTTGATTTACTCTTACAGGTTGCGAGAAGATTACTCGCGTATACAGATTCACAAATAGCTGTTTTGGGAACAGGAGATCGTGATTTGGAATCTGGATTATGGCAACTTGCAGTTGATTACCCAGGACGTTTCGCAGTATATCTAACTTATGACGACTCGCTATCGAGACTTATTTATGGGGGGTCAGATGCTTTTTTAATGCCAAGTAGATTTGAACCATGCGGTATTAGCCAATTACTTGCCATGAGATATGGATCAATACCAATAGTTAGGAAGGTTGGCGGATTAGTCGATACAGTCTTACCTTATGATCCAGAAAAAGAATTGGGAACAGGCTTTTGTTTTGATAGATTTGAACCGATTGACTTTTATACTGCTCTTGTACGATCTTGGGAGGCTTTTAGACATAAAGAAAGTTGGAAAAAACTTCAAAGAAGAGCTATGCAAAAAGAATTTAGTTGGGAAAGGTCTGCACTCGAATATGAAATAATGTACAAAGATGTTTGTGGAATAAAAGAACCTTCTCCAGATATTTCTGAGATTGAAAAATTTTCATTTGGGCAAGAAGCTGATCCATCATTAAAGAAAATTTAATTTTTTAGATGTCCTTCTCTGTAAATGAAATAAATAAAATTTTTGGTTTTGAGAACTCGAGAAATTTCAATAATAAAGAATACACTTTTAAGAGAATAAGTATTGATAGTCGAAATATTTCAAATAACGATCTTTTTATAGCTATACAGGGCAATAGATTTGATGGTCATGATTTTATTCAAGAGGTAATTAAGAAAGGAGTCAAAGGATTAATTATTAGTAATGATAAACGACATTTAATTCCTGATAACTATACTTATTGGGCGGTTCCTGATACTAAAGAGGCATTCCAAAAATTAGCACTATTTAAGAGAAGAAATTTAAATATACCTGTTGTCGCAATTACTGGCTCAGTAGGTAAAACAACAACAAAAGAAATTACAGGATCAATTCTAAAAGATTTTGGAAAAATTAAAATTTCTGCAAAAAATAATAATAATGAGATTGGGGTAGCTTCGACAATCCTTGAAAGTGATAAAGAAGATAAACTTTTAATTCTTGAGATGGGTATGCGAGGTTTAGGACAAATTGAAAATCTATCAAAATTTACAGAACCAGATATTGCTGTAATAACAAATATAGGTAGTTCTCATATTGGCCTTTTAGGTTCTAGAGAAAATATTGCAAAAGCAAAATGCGAAATTGTTAAATATTTAAATCCAAAAGGTGTTGTTATCATTCCTAGTAATGATAAATTGTTGGATTCTACTCTCAATAAAGTATGGAGGGGAAGGGTTTTAAGAATAAATTTAATATCAGTAGAAGAGAGTCAAAAATATAACTATGATTTAAAGAATGTTGTATTGGGACTATATGACAGTAAAAATAATTTATTAAATATTGAAGAAAAGAAGTTTGAACTTTCTTTTAAAGGTATTCATAATGCATATAATTTTTTATTTGCGTATGCAATTTCTCAAGAATTTGGTATTAAATTTAAAAATTATAATTATTTTAAATTTAAAAGTATTACTGGCAGAAATAAAATAATTAAAAGAAAGAAAGTGACAATTCTAGATGAGACATATAACGCTTCACCAGAATCAGTTAAAGCGTGCATTTTTTTACTTCTTGAATATCCTGGGAAACATTTTTTAGTTCTCGGGAGTATGAAAGAGTTAGGGACCATGAGTACTAAATATCATCTGGAAATTCTGAATTTAGTTAATGAAGTAGATATTGAATGTTGTATTTTTATCTGTGATAAAATTGAAGAAATGAATATTAGTGAGAAGTTTGTTAGTAAAAAGGTAATATTTAAAAATAATAAATCAAATATAGGTCAAATAATTAATTCAAAGACAAATAAAAATGATCATGTTTTAGTTAAAGGGAGTAGATATTGGAAATTAGAGGAAATTATTCCATTTATTGTTTAAATTATTTCTTTATCCAGTTATTAATATTCATCTGCTTTGATCTCGATATTGCTAAGGAATTACTCTCAACATCTTTATTAATAACCGATCCGGCACCAGTAGTCACTGAATCGTTAAGCTTAACAGGAGCTATTAAAACGGTATTAGCACCAATACTACAATATTCCCCAATAGTTGTTTTATATTTCTTAAACCCATCAAAGTTAGCAGTTATTGTACCGGCACCTACATTTGTATATTTCCCAATTTTTGTGTCACCGATATAGCTAAGGTGACTCACCTTAACTGATTCATCAATTAAGCTGTTTTTGATTTCAACAAAGTTTCCAACTTTAGAACAAGAAGAAATTTCACTGCCAGGTCTTATATTAGAAAATGGCCCAATAGATACATTTGACATTACTTTGGAATCAAAAATTGTTGAATTAACAATCTTACAATCACTTTTAATTTGAGTATCTTGAATAAACGTATTTGGACCAATTATGCAGTTATTTTTTATTATAGATTTTCCTCTAATATGAGAATTTGCTTCAATCAAAACGTCCATATCTATTTCGCAATCTTCACTTATAGTGCAGCTTTCAGGATTTACGAATGTCACTCCGTTTAACATATGTTTTTGAATAATTTGTTTTTGCAAGATTTTTTCGCATTTTGCTAATTGAATTCTATTATTAACTCCCTGTAATTCTTCGTCATTTTCAAGCTCTAGTGAAATTGCTTTTTTTACCATTGAGATTACATCAGTAAGGTAGAGCTCCTTTTGACTATTATTAGTTTTAATTCGATTAATATTCTTTAATAGACTCTCCCCGTTAAAGCAATAGATACCAGAGTTAATGAGTTGATGAAGACGTTCATCATTATTACAATCTTTCTCTTCAATAATCTTCTCTATTAAATTTCTTTTTTTTAGAAATACCCTTCCATATCCATGTGGGTTTTGTTTTTTAGATGTTATTAATGAAACATCAGCTTTATTTTTCTCATGAACTTTAACGAGTTCTTTAAGAGTTGTACTTTTTATTAGAGGAACATCTCCATTAAGGACTAATAAAGCCCCTTTAAAATTGTTGAGTTCTTTTGAAAGCACTTGGATAGCATGGCCAGTGCCCTTCTGTGGTTCCTGTAATATGAATTGAATTTTTTCATTTAAGAATGAATTTTGCAAGGAGTCCTTTATTTCATCAGCTTTATGTCCAGTAATAATAAATATTTTATTTGGATTAAGTTTCAAAGAGGATTGTAAAACTCTTTCAAGAAGAGTTTTACCAGAAATCTTGTGGAGTACTTTTGGCAAAGTACTTACCATCCTTGTACCCTTTCCTGCGGCTAATATGGCGACAGCTAACATAAAATTTTTTCATTTATTTAAATTTAGCTCTTAAAAACTTATTTGGTCATTTCCCACTTTTTTCTCCATAAATTTGTTTCTCTAAGTTCAGAAAGTGATTGTTCTTCTCTCCTCCTTTTAAGAATTGATTCTGATTGATCTTCACCTTTAGGATCTCGATAAGGAATAGATGACTTAGTTAAAAGGTGCTCTTTTTGCATAAGAGATAAATTTTCGATAAAAGGATTTTCTTCTCTATTGAATTTATAAAAGTTAGGGATTGCCAATGTACCATTACTCCATGAATTAATATTGTCTTTACTTGGTTTTATATTAAAAATTTCTAAATTAAAATCTATAAACACTTTTCTTACTGCAGCTGCAGAGGAATAAGTTATTAATTTACCATTTGAATTGAGCTTTTTTATTACCTTAGAAAGAAATTCAATAGTCCAAATTTCAGGACATTTTTGAGGCGAAAACCCATCCAAAAAAATTAAATCAAAATTTATATCTGTAGGGATTTCTGAAATCTTTTTTCTCGCATCTCCCCATATCAAATTACATGTAAATTGATTATCTCTAAAAAAATCATCTATTAAGAGTGATTTAAGAATCTCAAGAATTTTTTTATCCCATAAGGATTTAAATAAATCATTTTTTAAAGCAAACTTTAATGGTCTTTTATCTATTTCTAATCCGTACCATATCAAAGATGATGATTGTCTTTTTATATTTTCAAAAAGCAGTGCTGAGTTATAACCAATTCCGAAGCAAATATCTAAAACGTTTAAAGATTTATTTTTAAATTTATCTATGATGGAGGGATCAATAAACTTAGTTTTAGTTTCATTCAAAGCTCCTAAATTACTATGAAAGCATTCATTATAAAAATTACTTTTTAAAGAGAATGTACCGTCTTTAGTAATTATTTCTTTTAATTCGTTCAATGGGTTAATTTAAATTTAGTAAACGTTCCAGATCATCCCAAAAAGAAGGATAAGAAACGTTCGATACTTCAGATCTAAATATTTTTGAAGTCCCTTTAGCTAAAAGAGCAGCGATTGCTAAACTCATAGCAACTCTATGATCAGTTTCGCTATCAACTTCAGCAGCAATAAATTTTGAACCTCCCGTTATTATTAATCCATCCTCTTTCTCTTCTATCTGGGCTCCAAATTTCCTAAGCTGTCTTGTCATTACTTTGAGTCTATCAGTCTCTTTTACTCTCAGTTCTTGAGCATCCTTTATTTCTGATGTCCCCTCACAAAAACATGCAGCAACACTAAGTATGGGGATCTCATCAATTAATTTTGGGAGGATATCGCCTTCAATAATGAATGGTTTTAAAGAAGTTGAGCTCATTACCTCAATCGTTCCAATTGGTTCACCTGCTATTACTTTTTCCCCCTTTATCTCATAATTACATCCCATTTGATCCATAACATCTAATATACCTTTTCTTGAAGGATTCAAACCAACATTTTGAATAGTAACTCTCGAATTAGGAATTATAGAGGCAGCAATCATCCAAAAAGATGCAGAGCTAATATCCCCTGGGATTAGAATCTTTTGACCTATTAAATCTCTCCCAGGATTTATAACAATATTTCTTCCAAATTCACCTCTTATATGAAGGTCTGCACCAAATGCTTTTAACATTCTCTCAGTATGATCTCTAGAAGATGCAGGTTCAATTACTGAAGTGGACCCATGAGCGTTTAGACCTGCAAGTAAAATTGCAGATTTAACTTGAGCACTAGCAACTGGCGTACCAATAACACAACCTTTTAGTTTCTCTCCCACAATTGTAATAGGTGCCTTATTCCCATTTTCTCTCCCAAAAAGCTTTCCACCCATCATCCTTAAAGGTTTGCATACTCTATTCATAGGCCTTTCAGAAAGGGATTCGTCTCCAGTTAAAATAAAATTTCTACCTTCAGATGGTGCTAATAATCCCATAAGAAGCCTCATTGTCGTTCCAGAATTACCACACTCAAGTATTTGTGTTGGTTCTGCAAAACTATTAAGTCCAATTCCATTAATTCTAAATGGTTTATTCTTAGAAATCTCTGGTATTTTTACTCCTAATTTTCTTAGACAATCTGCTGTAGATAAAGGATCTTCAGAGTATAAAAACCCGTCAATATAAGTTTCTCCTTTCGCTATGCTTCCTAATATAAGCGCTCTATGAGAAATGGATTTATCTCCTGGTACCTTTACAATCCCTTGTAGATTACCACCACCGTTTAATGTTCTATTTTGATTCATTTTTTGTGGCTTAATTTATTTAGTTGTTGGATTTTATAAATATTACACAATAATATCAATTAAAAACATTTTATTAATTTTAAAAATTTTAATTAAATTATTTTTAAAACTATTTAATTATCCATAAAAAAATTTATCTAATCTATAATTAGAAAAAAATTTAGTGACAGTTAACCTTTCTTATTATCACGTAGCCGCTGATGTGCTAGAAAAAAAACCTCAAGTAGCAATTGTTATTGATGTTTTAAGGGCTACTACAACTATCTCTTGGGCCCTAACAAATGGAGCTGATTCTATACAGGTTTTTGCAGATCTTAGTTTGTTAAAAGACCAAGCAGATATGTGGGAATCAGAAAAAAAGTTGATGTTAGGTGAAAGAGGCGGAAAAAAAATTGAAGGTTTTGATTTGGGAAATTCTCCTTTATCAGTTACAAAAGATTTAGTGGCCGGGAAAAGATTATTTATGAGTACAACAAATGGTACAAAGTCTTTACAGAAAGTTCAAAATGCTGATTTCCTTTACTCAATGGCTCTTACGAATAGAAAAGCTGTCGCGGATAGAGTCATGACCCTTAATATAAGCGAAGTGTTAATTCTTGGTAGTGGATGGGAAGGATCTTACTCTTTAGAAGACTCACTGGCAGCAGGTGCTTTAGCTGATTATCTTATTAATAACTATACTTCAAAAATTAATATTGTTAATGATGAATTAAACGCAGCTTTGGCATTGTGGCACTATTGGAAAGGGGATATATTAAAGTGTCTTAAAACATCAACTCATGGGAAAAGGTTGACAAGACTTGGTAATTATGAAGATGATTTTAGATGTTGTTCACAACTGGATTATCTAAATATAGTTCCTACTCAAGTTGAGAAAGGTGTTATTAGAGCCTCTTAAGTTATGAGATTATTTTTTTGGAGTAAGATTATTGACTGATTTCCTAGTAGCAGCTTTACAAATAACAAGCAGTTCTAATATTGAATCAAATTTTGCTGAAGCTGAAGAACAGATTGAGCTTGCATCTAGAAGGGGTGCAGAGCTTATTGGATTACCTGAGAATTTTGCTTTTTTAGGTGAAGACTATGAAAAATTAGAATTAGCATCTGAATTATCAATAAAATGCACTAGTTTTTTAAAAACTATGTCTCAGAGATATCAAGTTTTTCTTCTTGGAGGAGGATATCCAGTCCCCGCGGGAGATCAAACTCATATTCTAAATAGATCTGCTTTATTCGGAAAAGATGGTCAAATCCTTGGTGAATATGACAAGATCCATTTGTTTGATGTGGATTTACCAGATGGGAATTTATACAAAGAATCATCAACAATATTATCTGGATCAGAGAAACCACCAATTATTGATATACCTGGTTTATGTAAAGTAGGTTTATCTATTTGTTATGACGTAAGGTTCCCAGAACTATATAGATATTTATCAGAAAATGGAGCTGAATTATTAATGATTCCTGCTGCATTCACTGCCTTTACGGGGAAAGATCATTGGCAAATACTGCTACAAGCAAGAGCGATTGAGAATACTGCTTATGTTGTTGCTCCTGCTCAGACGGGACTTCATTATGGGAGAAGGCAGAGTCATGGTCATGCAATGGTAATTGATCCATGGGGAACTGTCCTTTCTGATGCGGGGAAGACACAAGGAGCTGCAATTGCTCCTGCAGATAAGTCTAGAGTTAGGAAGATTAGGGAGCAGATGCCGAGCCTTAAGCATAGAAAACCTGATCTGTTCGTATAAATATGAGAAAATTCCTTCTTAGAAAATCTGCCCGTTTTGTTCCGTTTATATTTTTATCA
>MDTG01036638.1_pt1 | contig 10301 bp, 11 predicted proteins | sample 811421 | NCBI WGS metagenome assembly MDTG01 (sample SAMN05326645, study PRJNA326480) | marine metagenome | isolation source: seawater | place: Pacific Ocean: South East | collected 2011
AAGAAATATATCAACAATCAAACTAGGCAAGTCTTTAGCTGAACCTCTTGCCAGTAATTCGTATGTTCTATTTTGAATTTGATTATATTTTTTCATTTTGAACTCATGTTATTGTTTTATAATATATTTCTTTATGGGGTAACAGAGGTTAAACCACCATCTACAATGATTTCTGTACCAGTTATATACTTGGATTCATCTGAGGCTAAAAAAAGAACAGCATTTGCAACATCAAAGGCATCTCCCATTTTTTGCATAGGGACTTGACTGTGACGGTGTTTTACAAATTCTTCATATTTTCCATTAGCGTACTTTCTTGCTAGTCTTTCAACCAAAGGCGTGTGCATTAAACCAGGTATTACACAATTTAAACGGACATTATCCTTAGCATGAATTACTGCAGTAGTTTTAGTCATTTGTAACAAAGCTGCTTTAGAAGCACTATAAGCTACCTGAGGTTTCCCTATATAACGAAGACCCGCAACTGAAGAAATATTTATTATTGAGCCTGATTTATTTTTTTTCATAAGTGGAAGGGTGTGTTTTATACATAAAAAAGCAGAATCAATATTAACATTAAACTGTTCATGCCAAGTTTCGAAAGACATTGTCTCTGGGTCACCTGGTTCTGATCTTCCTACATTATTTACTAAGATGTCTATATTAGAATGCTTTTCTATTATTTTTTTAAAAAAAACATCAACATCATTATTATCAACCATATTTACTTTATAGATTTCACAAACATTCCCTTCTTTAATAATATAATTTTTTGTATTATTTGCATGATCAATATTTAGATCAGTGCCAATTACGGTAGCTCCTTGCCTGGACAATAAGGTTGCAATAGCTCGACCGTTCCCCCAACCGTTTCCTTCTGAGCCGCAGCCAGTAACAATTGCAATTTTATTTTCAAGATTTAGCATTAGAGTCCCTTTTAAATATATTATATTTATAATAATATCAAAATTGAAAAAAAAATAACAAAGAAAAAATAAATTATGAGTAATTTAATTAAACTTTTGAATTTAAGATATGGTAACAAAAGCGCTAAAAAAAATAAAAAAAATGTTCCAAAATTTGTTGATCAAATTATTAGAAGAGGTTCGATACGAAAGTTTTCTCAAAAAAAGGTAAGTGATGAAATTTTTGATTCATTGATTGTTTCAGCACAATCGGCTCCAACAAAATCTAATCTTCAACAATATTCAATTTTAAACATCTCAGATAAAAAAATAAAAAAACAAATCGGAAAATTGTTAAGAGAAACTTCATGGGCAACAGAAGCACCTTTGTTTTTTCTATTCCTTGCAGATATTAGAAGAAACAAAACAATCACAGTATCTAAAGGATATTCATACGAAAATAATAATATGGATCACTTTATGAATGCTGTTATAGATTCTGCTATAAGCATGCAGACATTAATTCTTGCTGCTGAATCATGGGGTTTAGGAACATGTCCAGTTAGCATGGTAAGAAATCATATGGATGAAATAAAAAAATTATGTGAAATACCAGATTGTGTTTTCCCAATTGCAGGTTTATCTGTAGGTTGGCCGAATGAAAAAAAAAAGATATCATTAAGATTACCTAAATCGTTGATACTTCACGAAAATAAATACTCAGATAAAAAAATTATAGAGGAAGTTCATCAATACGATGAGTTAGTATACAAGGATAGCCCAATTCCAGTATCCAAACAAAGGCATGTTGAAAAATATGGCCCTGCAAAGAAAGGATTATGGTCTGAAAATATAGCAAGGCAACTTTCCGTGCCGGAGAGATTGGAGTTTAGAAATTGGTTAAATAAAAATGGATTTGATTTAAAATAATTATTTTAAAATATTAATCAAAACTTCATTAAATCTCTCTGGTGTTTCGTACATAATCCAATGACCTGCATTTAACTCAACATGAAATCTTACATTTGGGTTAACTTTTCTTAATATAACCATCCTATCTTCTAGGTAAGGTCCAACAGTTGAATCTTTTTCTCCCCAAATTACATAAAGTGGAACTTTTTGATTTGATAAAATTTTTGTCAGTGTGTCTGTTGCCGATATAGGTCTACTTTTTGTTCTATGGTGTTTAGTGTTTTTTAATTGAATGTATAATGATAAATCATCTATGTTTAATGGATTTGAAAACATCAAAATAGCAAGGTTTTTTTTATGAGCTTGTAATATTTGATTGTTAGTCATTTTCGAGTTTCTTCTAACCATGTCTTCCATTGGACCTCTCTTGGCACCCAAACCTCCAGGACCAACTAAAATAATTTTTTCAGGAAAAATATTTAACTTTGAGAATTGATATGATAAATGTCCAGTTATTAAACCCCCAAATGAAAAGCCTATTATATTTATTTTTTGATTAGTAATTGGATTTATTTTTAAAAAACCATCCATTAAGTTTTTTGCAATTTTTTCTGGGGTATGAGGTTTTTTTAAATCATCAGAATCTCCAAATCCAGGCATATCAGGAATGAATAAGGTATAATTTTTTGAAAAAAAATGAATTTGTTTTATCCAATGTTTCCAACTTCCATAACCTCCGTGCAATAAAATTATAGGCTTACCAGTTCCCCAAACTCTCCAGCAAATATTTGTATCATTTGTCTTAGTAAAAATTTTTTTTGATTTTTCTTCAAATTTAAGGATTTCTTTACTAAGCTTAATTTCATCAAAGTAGTTTAGACCCATTTTTAAGTACCTTAGATAAGTTTTTGAATGATTAATATTATGAAATTTTCAATATGCCAAATATTTTTTTTTAAAAAAGGAGAGATTTATGCCTCATGTTCAGGCTTCTGAAGCTTTATCACATATTACAGTTTTAGATTTAACTAGAGTAAGGTCTGGTCCAACTGCGGTTAGACAATTAGCTGATTGGGGTGCTAATGTAATTAAAATTGAAGCACCTGAGAGTATTGAGCCGGATGGGGCATTAGGTGCAAAAAGGGATACGGCAGATTTTCAGAACCTTCATCGGAATAAAAGAAGTTTAACTTTAAATTTAAAGGAAAAAGAAGCTATTGATATATTTTATAAATTATTAGAATCAAGTGATGTAGTTATAGAAAATTTTAGACCAGATGTTAAAGATAGGCTTGGAATTAATTATGAAGATTTGAAAAAAATTAATCCGAGAATCATTCTTGGTAGTATTTCAGGGTTTGGTCAAGATGGGCCGTATGGAAAAAGACCTGGATTTGACCAGATAGCTCAGGGAATGGGAGGGTTGATGAGTATTACTGGCGCTCCTGGAGAAGGACCAATGAGAGTAGGTATACCTGTTGCTGATCTAACCGCTGGTTTGTTTTGCGCTATGGGAATACAGACTGCATTAATAGAAAGAGAAAAGTCAGGTATAGGGCAATGGGTGAATACATCCTTGCTTCAAGCTCAGATATTTATGTTAGATTTTCAAGCTGCTAGATGGCTGGCAGAAAAAACTATTGCTGGTCAAGCAGGCAATAACCATCCAACAAGCGTTCCTACAGGTGTATTTAAAACATCAGATGGTTCCATTAATTTGGCTGTTGCTGGAGAAACAATTTTTAGACGCTTTGCTGAATCTATAGATAAGAAAGAATGGTTAGATATGGACGAATTTAAAGATGCTAAATCTCGGTTAAAAAATAGGGATTATTTGAACGATCTGATTGAAGAAATAACTATTTTAAAAACTAGTGAAGAATGGGTGGAGATTTTAGAAAAGGTTGGATGTCCATGTGGACCAATCTATTCAATTGATCAAGTGTTTGATGATCCACAAGTTAAACATCTGGGGATTGCTAAACCCATCGATACCAGTCCTTTTGGTAAAACTGAATTAGTTAGTCAACCGTTTAACTTGAGCAGAACCCCAAGTGAATTTAAACAAAGGCCACCTGAGAAAGGAGAGCATACAGAAGAAATTTTATTGGATCTAGGTATAAAATCAGAACAATTAAAAGATTTAATTGATAGAAAAATAATATAGAAATTTTAAGGAGATTATATGGAAAATTCTAAAATGATTTTAGAAATTAAAGGCGGAGTAGGATATATTACATTTAACAATCCAGAAAAGCATAACGCAGTATCTCTTGAAATGTGGGAAAGTCTTGGGGATATGATGTATCAATTAGAAAAAGACAATAAGATCAGAGTTGTCGTTTTAAAAGGAGCTGGGGGAAAATCATTTGTCTCTGGAGCAGATATTTCGAAATTTGATAAGGATAGATCCACAAAAGAACAAGTTTTAAACTATAATGCAAAAACTGGAAAACTATACCAAAGAATTGAAAGTTTCCCTAAACCCACAATAGCTATGATAGATGGTTATTGTATTGGTGGGGGGTTAAATTTAGCGGTTTGCTGCGATATAAGGATATGCTCAGAAAATTCTCAATTTGCAATGCCTGCTGCTAAACTTTCATTGGGATATCCTTTTTCTTCAATAAAAAGGCTTTTTGATACTATGGGTCCTGGAATGTCTAAACATTTTATGTTCACTGCAGAACGAATAAGTTCTAGTGAAGCTTTAAATTGCGGTTTAGTCCAAAAACTTGTCAAAGGTATTGAATTAGAAGATTTTGTTAATAGTTATGCACAAAAGATTTCAAACAATGCTCCATTAACTATAAAAGCAATGAAACAAATAGGAATTGAGGTTCTAAAAAATTCAGAGGACAGGGATTTGGATTTATGCGACAAGTTAGTTACTGAATGTTTTGATAGTGAAGATTACAAGGAAGGTAGGAAAGCTTTTATGGAAAAAAGAAAACCAATTTTTGAAGGCAAATAAAAATTAAACTGGTCTATAATATTTTAAAGCGTTGTCATGAAATAATTTTTTTTTGTCATCATAGTTAAAGTTATTAGTCGCCTCTTTAAAGGTATTAAATATTTCATCAAATGTTGCACATAAGCTATCAACTGGAAAATTAGACGCAAACATACAACGATCAACCCCAAAAATATTTATTGATGTTTTAATTATCTCACCGTTATTTTTTAAGTTCCATTTTTGATTAGGGACACCTATGCCAGAAATTTTTAATGCCGTATTCTTTTGCATTGAGAATTCTGTAAGATTTTCTTTCCATTTTAAAATTCCATGCTCGCTTCTGTCATAGGGTAACCCAGTATGATTTAAAATTATAGTTGTTTCTGGAAAGTCTTTTGCAAGGTTAGTTGCATGACTGAGATATTCCCACGGAATTTGAAGATCATAATTAAGATTATACTTGCTTAAAAGTTTGTAACCTTTTCTAAAGCTTGCATCATCTAATTTGACAATTTTTTTTCTTTCATCGTTATAATTGGGTTTTTGTCTGATACTTCTGACTAATGGGTACTCTTTGTGATGTTTTAATATACTTTCAACCCCACTTTCATGCAACCAAGCTTGCGCAACTATAGCATTTGGGAAGTTAAATTTGTCAAAAACTCTATGTAACCAAATCGTTTCTTCAACTGGGTTTGACTTAATCCATTCTGCTTCCACATGAACAGTTTTAACAATATTATGGTTTTTGCTCATATTTTTGTAATCATCAACTAAAAAACTTTTGCAAATTTTAGAGTAATCTCCATATCTAAATTTAATCAGTGGTTTTTCACAAAGCCAAGGATGCTTCATCATGGATAAATCCCAAAAGTGATGATGAGCATCTATAACTGGAATATTTTTTTTATATGATACCATTTTATATAAATTTTTTTCATCTATTAAAGTTTAAAAAATATATTTATGTAAAAAAAGTTATTTTTCTATTATTGTAAAAATTATCATCAAAATAATTTTATCTATATTAGCTTTCAATGAACTTATCTCAATTTATGCGTGAAACTAAATGAAAAATGATATTCGTCTGGGAATTATCCTTATGGTATCTGCTACTTTGTTTTTTGCGGTAATGGATGGTGTTTCTCGTTATTTAGCAGAAATGTATAATGTCATGGTTATAAACATGCTCAGAGCATGGGTATTAGCTTTTATAGTGATTTTAATAAGTATGAGAAAAGGTAAAGGAATAAAAAAAGTTTCTAAATCGGGAAGTTATTTTTTGCAAATCATCCGTGGAACGATTTTGATAATTTGTGTTTGCATGGGTGTTTATTCATTTACAATTTTAGGACTTGTTACATCTCATTGTATTATTTCATGCTATCCACTAATTGTTATTGCTTTGTCAGGCCCAATTTTAAAAGAAAAAATTGGTTGGAGGAGATGGTTAGCTGTTTTAATAGGCTTTATAGGTGTTATTGTAATAATCAATCCTTTATCATTTGATTTTAATTTAAATCTTTTATTTCCTATATCATTATCCTTTTTATTAGCAATCTACACAATACTCACAAGAAAGGTTTCAGGTTTTGATAGTTCTGAAACTAGTTTTTTTTGGGTTGCAATAATGGGATGTTTTATTATGACTTTTATTGGGCCTTTTTTTTGGGAAACTATTTTTTTTAAAGATCTAGGATATTTAATAATATTATGTTTTTTAAGTTCATGTGGACATTTTTTATTAATTAAGGCCTTAGAAACCGCTCAAGCTAGTATTCTTCAACCTTTTACTTACTTTCAATTATTATTTGCTTCTATAATTGGTATTTTAATTTTTAATGATAAGCTTACAGAAACCATTTTAATAGGAGGTTTAATGATAGTGGGAAGTGGTATATTTGCAGCTTGGAGAACCCACATTAAAAAAAAGGAATATTAAATATGGCAAAAGTGATAATTAAAAAAGTAAAAAATAAAAAACAGCTTAAAATTTCGCAACAAATTCGAGAAATTGTATTTTGCGATGAACAAAAAGTTTCTAAAGAAATAGAATTTGATGGTTTAGATGATGTGTGTGATCATTTTTTAATTTATAAAAAACAAATTCCAGTAGGAACTGCAAGATTAAGAGAGAAAGGTAGTGGAATTTTTAAAATTGAACGAGTTGCTATTTTAAAACATGAAAGGCTAGGTGGTTTTGGAAAATTATTAATGGAAGATGTTATTAATAACATAATTAATAATGATAATTTAAAAATGCTCATTCTTCATAGTCAGGTTCAAGTAAAAGGCTTTTATCAAAAATTAGGTTTTAAAGAAAAAGGTAGAGAATTTTTAGAAGACAATATACCTCATATAAAAATGATATTTGATTATAAATAAAAATTATGGATTATTTAAATAATATAAAATTCATTGGAAAGGGTTTAAAGAGACCAGAATGTGTATTGATTGATCCGGATAACACTCTTCATGTATCGGATTTTCGTGGAGGAATTTCAAGAATAAAGGCTAATGGGGAAATAAATTTAATAAAGCCTAATAATGGATTTAAAATTAAACCCAATGGCTTGACTATTATCGATAAAAATTCTTGGCTAGTTACTCATTTAGATGAGGCTGAGGGTGGAGTTTATAAATTAAGTTTTGATGGTGAGATTGAACCATTTTTATTAAAAATTGAAAACAAACTAATGCCTCCAACTAATTATGTTCATTTTGATTATAACGGAAGAATATGGATTACGGTTAGCACAACAAAGATTCCTAGAATATTATCTCATAATGCTGATTGCAATGATGGGTTCATTATTTTAGTAGAGGAGGGGAAATCTAAAATTGTTGCTGATGGTTTGTGTTTTGCAAATGAGTGTTTTTACAACCCTTTTGATAAAAAGTTATATGTTAATGAAACTTTTGGAAAAAAAATTTCGTCTTTTGAAATTGGTAAAAATGGTAAGTTAATAAATAAAAAAACTCTTACGAACTTTAATTTTGGAGAATTTCCGGATGGTTTAACATTAGATTGTGAAGGTTGTTTTTGGGTAACTTCAATTTTCAGTAATAAAGTAATTAGGGTATTGCCTAATGGAGAGAAACAAATTATTCTTGAAGACAATGACCCTGCTCATTTAAATTCAATTGAAGTGGCATACAAAAAGGGAATTTTAACACGTTCATTAATGAATGTTAACAAAAGTAAAAAATTAAAAAATATCTCTAGTCTTGCTTTTGGTGGTAAAAATTTAAAAGATATTTACTTAGGATGTCTATTGGGTGATGAAATAGGGTATTTTACATATAATATTGCAGGATTAAAACCAGCTTTTTGGAAAAATATCTATTTAAACTAAATGAATAATAAGAATAAAACACAGAAAATTGCTGTAATAGGAACTGGATACTTTAGTCAGTTTCATTTTGATGCTTGGAAAAGATTGAATGTTAAATTAGTTGGGGTTTGTTCTTTGGATTTAAACAAAGCTAAATCAGAAGCTTCAGCCTTCAAAGATTGTAAATATTTTTCTGATTATGAGGAGATGATCAAGGTAACTAAACCTTCATTAATTGATATAATTATTCCCCCCAAGGATCATTTAGAAGTGATAACAAATATTTCAAAATATGGAATAAATATTATTTGTCAAAAACCCTTAACAAACTCATTAAAGGATGCAAAAAAAGTTTTGAACTTAATAAGAAAGACAAAAATCAAATTGATAGTTCATGAAAACTTTAGGTTTCAGCCTTGGCATATACAAATAAAAAAAATGTTAAAAAAAAAAATAATAGGCAGACCTTATCAAATTACATTTAAAATGAGGCCTGGAGATGGACAAGGTCGCTATGCTTATTTAAATAGGCAGCCTTATTTTCAAAAAATGCAAAGGTTTTTAATTCATGAAACAGGAATACATTTTATAGATTTATTTAGATATTTTTTTGGAGATTTTAAAAGTGTAGCAGCATTTTTGTTTAAATTAAATAAACATATAAAAGGAGAAGATAATGGTATTATACTTTTTGAATTTAAAAATGGAATAAAAGGATTGTTTGATGCCAACAGATTAAGCGATCATGTTGCAGATGATAGGAGGCTTACAATAGGAGATTTATTTGTAGAAGGAGAAAAGGGCACAATTAGGCTAGATGGAAATGGTAATATATTTCTTAGAAAATTTTTATCAAATAAAGAAAAAAAGATTAACTATATTTGGTTTAAAAATGGCTTTGCTGGAGATAGTGTTTTTTATTTTCAAAAGTATTTAATAAAACAATTAAAAACTAATGAGAGGATAGTAAACGAGATTGAGGAATATATAACAAATATTGAAATTGAAGAAGCTATATATAGATCGAACAAGATGAGAAAAACAATTTTTTTATAATGGTGCCGGCACACGGACTCGAACCGCGGACCTGATGATTACAAATCAACTGCTCTACCAACTGAGCTACGCCGGCACTTAATATTTATTTATATCATATTTGAAAATGATACAAGTAGATAGGACATATATTTTAAGTACCTAATTGGTACATTGCTATTGCTGCAGCATTTGAAGCATTTAAAGAGTTACAGTTTTTATGAATAGGAATGTAAAAAATTTCATCTAAATTTTTTTTTGTTAAACTCCTTAATCCCTTTCCTTCTGAACCAATTATAAGAGCAATTTTTTTTTCATTAATACTTATATTTTTAATATTTCTTTGACCTTCATTAGCGAGACCAAATGTAAAAAAACCTTTTGATTTTAACAAATTAATTTCATTAATTAGATTTCCCAACTCTATTAAAGTAATTTTTTCAATTTCTCCAGAAGAAGCTTTTATTATTGTAGATGTTTCAAACGGAGATTTGTTTTTTAACAATCCAACAGCATTAAACCCAAAAGCAAATGCAGATCTTATAATAGATCCTATATTTTGAGGATCTGAAACTTGATCTAGTAAAATAACTTTTTGTTGGTCAGAATTATTATTTTTAAGATAATCAATTAATTTTAACTTTTTAAGAGGTTTAGCTATTAAGATGACATTTTGATGAACGTTTTTATTTGAAATTAAATCTAGATCTCTTTCCTCAACTGTCACTACTCTAACTTTTAGGTTATAATCGAGAGCTTGTTTTTTCCAAAACTCATAATTTTTTTTATTTGTTAGAATTAAAACTTTTTCCCTTTCAGTGTTCTGCAATGCTGATTTGCATGCATGAAGTCCATAAATTAAGATAGATTTATTCGGAATTCGATAATTTTTTAGAATATTATTTCTTGGATTTGCACTTATGATTGATTTTTTCATTTCTTATAAGTTTAATTAATTGTTAACAATTAAATTTATATTATTATAGTATTTAACTACTTTATTGTTGACATTTGTTCAAACCTTTTTTAATTGGCATTATTAAATATTATTAAAATGGATAAATGTTAATTATTTTAGGTGGGGTGGCCGAGTGGTTAAAGGCAGCAGACTGTAAATCTGCCCGCATTGCGTACGTAGGTTCGAATCCTACCCCCACC
>MDTG01086382.1_pt1 | contig 10301 bp, 9 predicted proteins | sample 811421 | NCBI WGS metagenome assembly MDTG01 (sample SAMN05326645, study PRJNA326480) | marine metagenome | isolation source: seawater | place: Pacific Ocean: South East | collected 2011
AATTTCATCAAACCTAGATTGAAAAGACTCAATGGAGGAGCTTCACATACGAGAGAAGTTTTATTTAAAAAATTGAACATCTCTTTTTTCAAAAATTTTGTAACGAATAAATTTTTTTTTTCAATTTTTGAATATTTTTTTTGAAAAATATTATTATCATATTTTTCAAAATTAAGATTGAATAACTTTAAATTTTTTTTGAAAATTTTCCTCGTAATGTCTAAAATAGATTTTGAGTCTACGCCGTCCGAAATCATTATAGCCATCTCAACATCTGACACTAAATGATCGCTTATCTCATTTTTTAAGGTATTTAAGGTATATTTGGTATCTATCTTCCTAACAGAATTTTTGCACTTAATTTTTTTAATTATTAATTTATTTTTTTTGAAATATCCAAAGCTGCCCGGTTGCAATTGATAAATTTCTTTGAAAAAAGTTAAATTACTTTCTCCATAATAATTAAAATTTAGGTATTTGTTAATCTCCTTGTCCTCTAATTTTAGTTTTGAGGATTTAATTAATTTTAAAATTGGTTTAATTTCACTTGAAAATATAATTTGATCTTTATTATTTGAGAAATAAAGAGGTTTTTGTCCAAATAAGTCTCTAGCACAAAAAATAAGATTTTTTGAATTGTTATAGATTATAAAGGAATACATCCCATTTAACTTATCAAACATTTTCTCTCTCCACTTGATAAAGGAAAAAAGCAGAACTTCTGTATCTGAATTTGTTGAAAACTTAAAATCTCTTTTTAATTCTTTTTTTATTTTTTCAAAATTATAAATTTCACCGTTAAAGATTATTGTATAACCATACCTTGTCATAGGTTGATTTGACCTATCTAAAAGATCAATAATTTTTAGTCTCGAGTGAAAAATATGAGAAAATTCATCAAAAACATAATTTTTATTGTCAGGTCCTCTATGATAAATTAGTTTTGATGCGCTTTTAAAAAGGTTTTTACTTAATTTAAATTTTAATTTTTTTTTTCTTTGATAAATAAAGCCACACATTAAAATATATCTTACTATTAATATACCTTTTTTCTAAAATAGAAATTATTTTGTTTTAATTCTTTATTTCGTCGCTATATAAAGGGCTTTAATGAACTATTTGCTGGATAAAATTAAAAACAAAAAATCTAAAGTTTTAATAATAGGACTAGGATATGTTGGTTGGCCTCTATATTGCACAATAAAAAAAAAGGGTTTTGATGTCATTGGCCTCGATACGAATAGAATTTTAGTTCAAAATTACAAAAAAAAAGCAAAAAATTTGTTTTATTTATATAAAGATATTAATTTTAAAGAAATAGATATCATAATCATTGCTTTACCAACCCCTCTAAAGAATAAAAGACCCGATCTCTCATATTTAAAAAAAACAATGAACTTAATCTTGAATAAGTTGAAAAAAAATACTCTTCTGATCCTAGAGAGCACTTCTTATCCATCAACTACAGAAGAAATAATTACATCTAAAGTTAAAAAAAAATTTAAGGTTGGTAAGGATTTTTTTATTGGCTATTCACCGGAAAGAGAAGATCCAGGAAATAAAAGATATAATTTGAAAAATATTCCAAAAATCATATCAGGAGAAACTAAGAATTGTAAAAAATTAGTACAAAAATTTTATTCTTTAGTTTGTAATAAAGTAGTTGAAGCCTCTACAATTCCAGTAGCTGAAATGACAAAGTTGTATGAAAATATTTTTAGAGTAATCAATATTAGTCTTTCAAATGAAACAAAAGAAATTTGTAAAAAAATAAATATTGATTTTAACGAAGTTCTTAAACTTGCATCCACAAAGCCCTTTGGATTTATGCCATTTGAACCAGGTCCTGGAGCTGGAGGACATTGTATACCAGTAGATCCATTTTACTTTAATTGGTATTTAAAGAAAAAAAAAATATCCTCTAGTTTTATAAATATAGCAGGTAAAATTAATGTTGAAATGCCAAAAAAAATTTTTTATCAAATTAAAAAATTTATAAAATTGAAAAATTTTCATAAAAAAGAAAAAATACTATTTTTAGGACTAACTTATAAAAAAAATATCAAAGATTTAAGAAATTCACCATCTTTAGAAATTTTTAATTTATTCAAAAAAGAGAGATACAATGTAGATTTTAACGATAATTTTCTTAATAAAATTGTATTAGGAAAAAAAGTAATTAGGTCTAAAAATATAAAATTAATAAAAAAATATAAGTTGATTGTTTTATCCACAAATCACGATTATTATAAAAAAATCAGATTTGATAAAAACCAAGTTATCTTTGACCTAAGAAATTTTATTTTTAAAAAAAGTCAAAATGTAATTAAATTGTAGCTTTATCATATTAATCAATTAAATTATTAATACTTGCTTTTTATATTTTTCAAAAAATTTTTGTAAACAAACCAATCTGTTTTTTCAATCGACTCACGAGTTAAACCAGCAATATGACCTGAATAATAAAAATTTTTATAATTTTTTATTTTTTTGAGGGTATTTCTTTCATTGCGTAATGCTTTATTAGATATTACATCGGTAAAATAATTGAGTTTTTTTTTTTTTACTAAAGAAAAAATATAATTTTCATCTATTACATTTCCTCTTGAAGTATTTATGATAACTGCACCTTTTTTAACCAAATTTAACCTTGAAGCATTTAAAAACTTTTCATTCTGATAATTGAGAGGTATGTGAACTAGTATTATTTCACAAGAGGTCAACAACTTGTTAAGGCTCACGAAATTTAATTTTTTATTTTTTTTAATCTTTTTTTTTTCATAAATCTTTAGATCTGCGTTAAAACTTTTGAGGATTTTGTGTACTTTTTTTCCAATTCTACCATAACCTATTATCCCAATATTTTTTTTGTATATTTCACTAGCTATCTCATTTCCGAAAGACTTTTTTTTTTGAGGATTCTTTTTATCATTTCTCAGATAATATAAAATTAAGAATATAGTAAATTCAATTGTTGCTCGTATATTTTGTAAAAACTTTGTGTAATTTTTGAGAGTAAAAATTTTAATTTTATCATCTAAAAAAAATTTACTATCTATATGCTCCGTTGCTGTTGTTGGACACATTATAAATTTAATTTTCGTATTCCTTAAATATTTTAAAGTATTATTAAACCTCATCAATATAATTTCGTAGTCATGGCAAATTTTGTTAAACTTAATATTATTCATTTTTGAAAACTTACAATCATATTTTTTTGAGAGTGTTTTTTTGATTGAACCACTAAAAGATTCAGGTGATGGGCACAATAGTTTGTATTTTTTATTATTTTTCATACTTAAATTTTAAATAATTTAATTGGTTTTTAGTATCTATATTAATTGTTTCCTTTCCCTCTAAAATTAACCCAAAACATTTTTTTCCAACTACAGAATTTTTTCTCATAAGAACATCTCTTTTGAATAAATAAATAGAACCAGATCTAATATATATCTTTGATAAATTCTGCCTTGGTTTAGTATTTTCTTTCTTTTGTTTTATAAAATTTGTTAAATATTTAGATTTAAAAATCTTCATTCTAAACGGATGGTTTGTTTTAACTTCTTCGACAGAGACGACACTATCATACGTATTAGATTTAAGTTTTCTTAATGAAAGCATAATTTTTTTGGGATTTCGAAAAGGACATGTCGGTTGTAACACAAGAATATTTTTATATTTTTTTTTTAGTACTTTCTCAAATTTTTTGATCTCATATTTCAAAACATATTTTGTTTCTACTCTGTCGCCGCTCAATGACTTAGGTCTCAATCCCAAAAAATTAAAATTATATTTCAAAGCTAAATTACTAATTTTTTTTGAGTCAGTACTGACTAAAATATCAAATTTTTTACTAATTTTTTTAGCTGTAGCGAATGTATGTTGAACAAGTGGTTTACCTAAAAACTTTACTATATTTTTATTTTTAATTCCCTTAGAACCTTTCCTAGCAGGTATTATGCAGAGATTTTCTTTAAGATTTTTTTTATTTTTATTATATTTAATCACAATATTTATATTAATTTTGGTATTTATAACATTAACTTTGTCAACATTGTGTATTTGATTTAAGTGTAAATCAATGATCTTAAAAGTAATATATTTTTATTTATTTTTTTTCTATATTATAGCATCCTGGATAAAGCTCTTTTATAACATAGTCGTTATAATTTAAATTCATCAGTTTACAAAATTTTTTGATTAGAAAGCTATATTCTTTAAGATCAAGACCCTCAAATTTTTGTCTATAATACTCCTTACTTTTTTTGTCCGCTTTAAATGAGTAATAAATATTTTTAAGTTTTCTTAATGAGTCTAATAAGAAAAGATAAATTGTGTTTGAATATTTATCATGAGATCCTTTATCATCTAAAACTATTTTATCGAAATATTTTTTTTGAATATTTGCTGAATATTTATTAATATTTTCAATTTGGTTATTAAGTATCTTTTTTTTCTCTACTGTAATTTTATTTTTAAATTTTTTATTTTTCAAAAACCATTCATTACAAATCTTTTCTAATTCTTTATAGTTAAGTATTTCTTTGCTCACAGCTTTTATAGCTTGGTAGGTTAAATAACTTTCTTTTTTATCTGGTAGCCAATTAATAGTTGGTTTACTAAATAAATAAGATTCCAGAGATGTATGACAATTACTTCCTACATTGAATTCTGCTGCAAGTATATAAGCATTTGTTGGATATTTATCATCTGCAATTATCAAATTTTTACAATTAATTCTTTTCACTAAATCAAGCCAGTATTCTTTTCTTTCAGCTGGGTGTTTTTTTATTAGAATCTTAATATCGGGATATTTTTTGGGAAAGTAATTAAAAAACTTATGTAATTTATTTTGAATTTTAGTTTGCTCATCAAAATCAACTTTATAACTCTTTTTATAGCTTGGACCTTTAGTATTTTTTTGATTGATAACTTTAATAAAGTGTTTTTTTTCGGCTTCAAAATTATTTAAAATTGTAAACTTAGTTGGAAAAAAAATAAATTTACCATACTTTTTTTTGATTTCCTCGACAGAGTCATTATAAAGACTTTTTAAAGGTTTTTTCATAAGATCAAATCTTAGGTTTCCAGTGCTAACGATTTTCTTATGTTTATTAGGATAACATTTAAGTGTTCTTTGTTTTTGAAAGTTTCCCACTGTAAAAAAATACTCTACCAAATTAAAACAAGTCTTGTTTACTCTTAAAGGCATTATATCTCTCATATTCATTACTAATCCTTCCTCATCAAAACCAACTATTTTATGTCCTAACTCTTTTAATTTTTGCATCGGTTTAATATTTCTTGGACCCATACCTTTAAAAAAAAAAACACCCTTTTGGAAAAATTTTGCATTTTCATAGAGACTTCTCTTTTTACCAATGACAACTGAGTAACCTTTATTTGCCATCTGGATAGAAAATAATATTTTTCCATGTAGTTCTCTACTTTTTACTTCAAGGAGTGAGTATATTCTTTTTTTCATCAAAAAATTTTTTCTTAATACTTTTCTATATATACAAAATAAATAAAATTTAAATCATTTGTTGAGAATTTTTTCTAAAAAGTTTTTTATTCCTCTAACTTTATTTATATTTTTATCATACACTTCGATTGTGTAATAATTTAGTCTTTTTTTTAAAAACTTAATGAACCAAGATCTTTTCGAAAAACTTAAGTTCCTATCTTCAATAAAATCATTATCACTTAGATGGTAACCTGTAACTATTTTATTTAATTTCTTTAGAGAGTTGATTAAGTTAAAGTTTTCTGTTTTAGCGCTTACCTTTAAATGTCCAACATCTAATAAAAACCCAACGTTTTTAGGAGTTTTCTTAAAAAATTTAATGATATCTATTGGATGTGTTAATAACAATGGATTTCCATTAAATAAAATAAGATTTTTTTTATTGATAACATTATTTTCAATTAAAATTTTAACTTTGTGTCGTAGAGCAAAATTACTTATTTCTTTAATACTTTTCAAAAAAATATTTTCTGATACTTCTTTCTTGACCAACTTAATCTTTTTAAACTTTCTTCCAAGACTTTTAACTTCAGGGTCGATTCTAAAACCTGCATGAAAAGAAAAATAATTAGCATTTATTTTTTTTGAGAGAATAATACTTTTTTTAACATGGTTTATACTTTTTCTTAAGATATTTTTATTTTTACTAGCTAAGTTTATAACAAACTTAATTTTTGGTGGAGGAAAATAATTATGTAATCTAGCATTATGCTTACTTAATTTGTTAAAAAATTTTTTTTCATCTTTCTGAGTCATGTGTAATCCACCCGAAAACTCGATATCATAAATTTTTTTTTTTATAAAATAATCTAGAGTTTCAATTGGATTAATATTTTTGTAATAACCGGTAGAAATAAATACTTTTCTATTTTTCATAAATTTTGAGTTGATATCTTACTCTTTTTCAAATAAAGCTATCTTTATTTTAAATATCAATTATATATAAACAAAATTTTGTGTCTATGAAATTGCTATCAAAAATATTTAACAGTTTAATCACAGATTTGTATAAAATAGATATTTTAAGAACAACAATAGTAATAATTAGATTTATCTTTCTTTTTCATATTAGAAAAAAAATTAAGTACTATATAGATCCAAATAAAAAAATTGATGATCATATAATTGTGCCAAGAGAAGATGGCTCAAAAAAAACTGTTATTACGCATAATATGCGTTTTATCGAGAATTTTTTTGATTTTCGCAAAACTTTTCGAAGATTTAATGGCTCAAAAACAAAACAGATTTCTTTTCCTTTAATGTCTATCGATTATTTAAATTTTGAAAGAGACAAAGTTTTGTCAGTTGGTCCAAGAAATGAAGGTGAGCTTTTTCAAATAAGAAGCATGGGGTTTAAATGGCAAAATATTTATGGAATTGATTTATTAAGTTATTCTAATTTAGTAACTCTAGGCGATATACACAAAAGTAAGTATATGGATAATTTTTTCAATGTAATACTTTGTGGGTGGGTTATTACATATAGCACTAATTATGAAAAAATTTTAGATGAACTGCTAAGAATAGTAAAAAATAAGGGAATTATAAGTATTGGTTTTTCTTATAATCCAAATGAAGATAGTTCGATTTATTCTACCGAACAAATTCTCAAAAGATATGAAAAAAACATTTCTCAAGTGTATTTTAATTTTGATGCATATAAAGATAACCCAGAAAATAGAAGGCATTCAATATTAATATTAAAAATTAAAAAATAGTTTCATTAAAAATCTTCCTGAATTGTATATTTAATTCCTTTTTCGAAAGATGTAAATTTTTTAATCTTGTAATTTTTTTTTAATTTAGAGTTACTCCCAAATGTTTTTAACATGTCACCCATTTGAAAGGGTTTATTTTTATATTTTAATTTTAATTTTGTTTCTTTTTCAATTAATCTTATTATTTTTTTAATATTATAACTTTTACCATTACAAATATTATATGTGTTTGATAGTTTTTTATTACCTATTCTCTGAATCATTTTTAAAATAATATTTGAAACATCTCCAACGAAAGTAAAATCTCTAAAATGATTTCCGTTATTAAAGAGTTCTATAGTTTTTTTTTTTTTTAATTTTATCAATTATTTTTGGTATAAACATATCTGGTCTTCCAAAAGGTCCGTAAATAGTGAAAAATCTTAAACCAATAGTATTCATATTAAAGTTTTTTTTATAAATATTTGCAATTTTTTCATTCATAAGTTTTGTTTGTCCATAAAAGTTTAAAGGGTTTGAGATTTGATTTTCTCTAAAAGGAAATATTTTACTATCCCCATAAACAGAGCTTGAAGAAGCATAAATAAGGTTTTTTAAATTAAGCAATTTCATTATTTCTAATATATTTGTAAAACCAGTGATATTCGAATTGATGTATTTTTGCGGATTTTTAAATGAGTATCTAACACCTGCTTGTGCAGCTAAATTTATTGTAACATTAGGTTTAAATTTTTTAAAAATCTTTAGTAGTTTATATCTGTCTTTAATATCGATTTTAAAAAATTTAAACTTCTTATATTTACTCAATATTTTTTTCCTTTTAATTTTTATTTTAGGATCGTAATAACCATCATGATTATCAATCCCTATAATCTCATAGTTATTTTTTAATAAATTTTCTGCGACATGAAACCCAATAAAACCTGATGACCCTGTAAGTAATATTTTATTTTTTCTCATAAAATTTCTTAATTTTTCTGACTCTTAAATTCCAACTGTAATTATGAACGTCTCTTATCGCATTTTTACCTAGGTAGTTCAATTTACTAGATTTTGACGTTTTTTTTATAGATTTTACCCATAAATCAATCTTGTCAGGATTAATTAAAATTGAGTTAATTCCATTTTTAAGAATATGTTTATAAACTTTTAAATCTGAAGCAATAATAGTTTTTCCTGAAGCCATGTAATCAAACATTTTTAATGGTGAAAAGTAGTCTTCTACATTCGTATCTCTCATTAAGACCCCGATTTTTTTTTGATAAGGCATCAAAAGAATTTTATATTTCTTAATTTTTTTAGTTAGTTCATTATATGAAATGAAACCTTTAAAAACCATGTTTTTTGGAAGTGTATCAGATTTATAGTTATCGTAGGTCTTTATGTTTCCGTATAAATGAAATTTAAATTTAGGTAATTTGTTAGCAAGTTTTTTTATAATCTCTACACCTTTTCCTTGCACAAAACTTCCACTGTAAAAACAAGTATTTTTAAAATGATTTTTTTTATTTATTTTAAAATCTCTTGTGTCGACTGCATCGTCAAGAACTAGATAATCTATCTTTCTAATTTTTAGTAGGTCTATCAATTTTTTATTAATTACTACTATTTTTAAATTCTTTCTAAAAAATAAAAAATTTGTCAATTTAAAAAAAAATTTAGTAAAACCAGACATTTCTGTATGTAATTCTAGAATTACATTATAGTTCAAAAAGGATAGTATGACTGCAGGCACTATACTTCGAGAATATATTTTTGACACATTTTCTTTTTTTAAATAATTTACTATTTTAAAAGTAAAAAAAATTCTTCTTAAAAAAAAAAGTATTTTTTTTTCGTTGAAAAAAGAAATTATTTTAAATTTCTTCTTTAACAGAAAATCTTTTTTAATTTGGTTTAAATTATAGGTTTTCTCTTTATAGGGTAAAAATAATTTTACAGAATATTTTAATTCAGAAAAGGCATCACACATCTTTAGAACATGGAGAGCATAAGCTGACATATTTGGAAGGGAAAAGTCTGCAATGTAAACCAAACCCTTTTTCATTAAATAAATTTAGACAAGTTTTTATTTATATAGTTTATTTCTTCTTTAGTGAGATAATTCTTATACTTATACAAATTTTTTGATGTTTTCTCCAAATTAAATTTATGGTTTATATTATTTTTAATCCCAAGTAATTTACAGAGTTTTCTTGACTCAGTTTCAAAATTTTTAAAAAATTTTTCATATCTAATTTTAATAACTTTTTTATGTTGTTTTTTATCAATTTTTGACATTATATTTTTATACCATTTTACAAAAACCTTTATATCATTTCCTGGATAACTTAAGGAGTTCCTGTTTCTCATTCCAGAAAAAATTGCCTTTGGATCTCTTGAGACAATAATAACCTTTTTATTATTTCCATAAAAATTTGTTGATGAAATTGGACTCCAAAAATTTCCACCTTGCTCAACCACAATATTTCTTTTGACATCAAATTTTTTATTTAATTTAAAAATTTCAAAAATATATTTTTCTGTATAATATAGAAAATCTTTTTCATCTATAGGTATAATCATTTTAAGAAGTTTTATCTTTTTTGCATTCTTTTTGAGAATAAACCTTGAAAAGTAGAAATTTATTTTTTTAAGGTTATCTATCTTGTCTAAATAAAACCTAGGTGCACCGTTATATTCAATTTTTATTATTTTGCTTAAATATTTTTTTGTGAGAGGAATTATCTTTTTACTATACATATTTTTCTTTTTATTCAATCTTGAATGATAACAATTATTTATAAATAAAAAAAAATTATGCACTGCATTAGCCGCATTATTAATAGAGAAATTTTTATAAAAGTTTATGTATAGATCATTAATCCCGTCAGGATCATTTATAATTCTAAATTCTTGGTCACCAAGCGGGCTTTGAAAATCTTCTCTAGACATGAGGTAATCTTTAATCGCACCGGCTCCACTATTACCTGATCCTAAAACAATTACACTTTTCATTATATTATTCTTGATATTTTTAGATAATGACAATATTTAGACAAATAAAAAAACGAATA
>MDTG01181312.1_pt1 | contig 10301 bp, 4 predicted proteins | sample 811421 | NCBI WGS metagenome assembly MDTG01 (sample SAMN05326645, study PRJNA326480) | marine metagenome | isolation source: seawater | place: Pacific Ocean: South East | collected 2011
CGAACCAACGGTCTCCTTCACAGGCCAATTCTGCTCGCCGCTCATACCAGATGAGGTCAAGCAGACTCCAGCCTTCCTCGGCCATGACCTCAGCAGAAGTCCGGTAGTTGCCGATGTTGTTTCCTGGTCCGGCTGCCCGTTCGCGCACTTCATCGATGTACATCATGGCGAGGGCATCTTCCCCCGTTCCTCGGTGGAGGGCCTCTGCGAGCATCAACAGCACATCGGCATAGCGGAAAACATGGGTGTTCTGCGCTTTGGTCAGGTGCTCATTGCCGCCGTTGACATTGGTGCCGGCAAAGGCTTTCAGGTTGGGGTATTTCTCTTGCCAATACCCCGTGAAGTCGACGGGATTGTTTTGGGTCATATCAATGATGGGGTCGCAGCTGAGTCCGGCATCGGCCAGGTCTTGCGCCAATTCATCTTCTGAAATGATCGCCACATCCCGGCGGTATTCGTCGTCTGCCAAGAAGTGGTTCCACAGGCTGGGCGTGACCGACATGAAACCCCATCCGGTTTCGTAGTCAGGGTGGGCATCACAGAGTCCGCGGATGCCGCACAGTTGAATCATGCCGTTGCCATCGACCCCTTCAAACCAGCCCCAATCGCTTTGATACAGGGGCGTCCGTTGGATTTCGAAAACGGACTCGACGGTGTTGCGATTTTCAAACTTGTACAGGTCCCCCATATCGTCCACGAGTTGATATACCCCGAGGTCCACAATGTTCTGGAAGCTCTCTGCTGCACTTTCAAACAAATCGGCGTCATCTCCTTTCAAGTCGGCCCAATACAGATAGGCTTTGCCCATCAGAGCATAAGCAGCGCCTTTGGTGATTCGCCCCTCCTCTCCTCCGGAAGCAATGAGCGGGAGGTGCGGAAGCGCTTCTTGACAGTCGGTCACAATTTGCTGCATGATGTCCGAGAGCGTGCTGCGCTCGAGGTTGACATCCTCCGGAGTTAGGCTCGAAGTAATAAGCGGAATCGGACCGAAGTGTCGGAACAGGTCGAAGTGGTAGTAGGCGCGTAGGAATTGGGCTTGGGCCTTGTAACTGGTCACCACGTCCGATTCAATTTGCGCCAAGTCGAGCAGGGCATTGGCCCGGCTGATTCCGACATATCCCCGACGGTAAATGGGGTGGGTCACAACGTTGGTGTTCGTGTTGGTGAAGTCATCGAACTCCTGCCATCCAGGCTGGTCATTGTTGGACGGATCACCGCCGGCGTTGGCATTGTCTGAACGGATGTCTCCGTACATGACGTGCCCGACCCATTGGCCGTAGGCCATGCCCCATCCGAGGGGGTCGTAGACGGCAATCAGTGCCGATCCGATTTGGCCTTCAGTTTGGTAATAGTTGCTGGAGAGGAACTCGTTGACGGGTTCGACTTCCAGACGGTCCTTGCTGCATGCGGCCAGTACGAGTGTGGCTCCTGCGAGGACGGTGATGTTGCGTTGAAGCTTGTTCATAAGGATCAAATCAGAAGGTGACGTTGAGGCCGGCGCCGAGGGAGCGGTTGTTGGGGTAGAATCCCTTGTCGATGCCCGTGTCCAGAATCCACCCGCCGGTGCCGATGTCCGGGTCGAATCCGCGGTAGTTGGTCACGGTGAAAAGGTTGTTTCCGGTCAGGTAAACCTTGACCTCTTTCATTTTGGCCCGGTGCGTCCACTCGCGGGGCAGATTCCATCCAATTTGCAGATTTCGCAGGCGGAGGAAGTTGCCGTTCTCGACGTAAAAGCTCGAGGGACGTTGATTGTTGTTGGGGTCCGTAGAGGTCAGGCGCGGCAGTTCCGTGCTTGGTGCTTCGGGGGTCCAGCGGTCAAGCCAGAAAGATTGCATGTTGGAGAAGGTCACGTCGCTCCGCTCATAGGTACGGTAAATCTCATGGCCGAGTTGGGCATTGAAGATGGCATTGACGTAGAAGTCCTTGTAGGTCAGATTGGCACTCAGACCGAGGATGTGCTTCGGCCACGGGGTGCCGATGTCACCGATGTCATCCGAGTTGATGACGCCGTCCCCATTGGTGTCCAGGAACCGGATGTCTCCTGGCTGGGCGTTTGGCTGAAGCAAATCTCCTTCGAGGTTGATGTGGCTGTAGATGTCGGCCTGCGACTGGAAGATGCCATCGGCCTGGTAACCGACGAAGTGGCCGACTGCGAAGCCTTCGGTCATCCGGGTAATGGCCGTGTTGCGCACCGGCCAGCCCCAACCGTTTAGATAGCCCGTTTCGCCGGCCACGCTGATGACCTCGTTGCGGAAGTGGGTGTAGTTGAGGGTGGTGTTGAGTTTGAGGTCGCCTTGTCCCATGCGGTATCCGAGGGAGAACTCCACGCCCTCGTTGAGGATCTCGCCTAGGTTGGAGGTCGGGTTGTTGGTGGCGCCCACATAGCCGGGGATCTGCTGGGTCATGAGCAGGTCCTTGGTCCGCTTGCGGTAGACGTCCGCTTCGAAGGAGACCTTGTCGTCAAAGAGGCCCAGTTCGACACCGAGGTCAAGCTGAACACTCTCCTCCCAACGGACGTTCGGATTGGGTGGGGCCGCGAGTGCCGTTCCCGTGTTTAGCGTCTGCGTTTCCGTGCCGAAGGGGTAGGTGAACACGTTTTGAATCCGTGCCACATAGCTCAACGGGGAGATGCGATCGGATCCGTTCACACCCCATGAGGCGCGTACCTTGAGGAAGCTGATCTTGTCCGAACCCTGGAGAAAGTCCTCCTTGGAGGCGACCCATCCGAAGGAAGCGGAAGGGAAGACGCCGTAGCGGTTGTTCTCTCCAAAGTTGGAAGATCCGTCTCGGCGGATGGTCGCGGAGAACAGGTACTTCTCGTCGTAGTTGTAGAGCAGTCGTCCAAACGTGCTGATGATGGCGTAGTCGACGGATGCACCCCCGAAGGCCAAGTCGGTGGTGTCCTGTCCGGCGTCGATGTAATGGAAGTTTGGATTGAATTCCGCGTCCATCGGGACACCCTGCGATGAGCCCCCGACTTGGCGGAACGCCGTGGTCCGGAACGACGTCCCGACAAGGAAGTCGAGGTTGTGCTTCTCCTGCAGCTTGGTCGTGTAGTTGGCGGTGTTCTCCCATTGGAAGCCCTGGAAGTTGCCGGACCCTTGTCCCACGTCGTTGCTCAGGTTTTGGGCAGCCGGGTGGAAATAGTAGGTGGGGGTGAAGTAGCGGTAGTCATACCAGTTGAGGTCGAATCCACCGTCGGTTTTGAGTCGCAGTCCCTCGACCGGCTCGTATTCGATGTAGACGTTGCCGATGATCTGGTCGGACTTGTTGTCGCCTCCGGCGAGGTAGAGCCGACTCAATGGGTTGATGAACTCTTTCTGAACCCAGGGTGATTGGGCGAAACCGAAGTCGGCCTGGTCATCGTAAATCGGGGTCAGTGGATCGTAGGCGAAGGCGTCGGACTGAACGCCGCCAAAGGCGCTGTTGGTACCGATGTTGTTGTTCTGCGTCCGGTTCAGGTAAAGGTTCTGGCCCACCGTCAGGAAATCCTTGATTTTTTTGGACGAATTGTAGCGCATGGCGTAGCGCTTGTAGTTGGACTTTTCCCCGCCGATGACACCGTTCTGGTCCCAGTAGTCAAAGGAGATGTAGCTGTTGTCCCCGGAGGCGGTGATGCGGTGGTTGATGACCTGCGCCGGGTTGAAGATCTCCTCCATCCAGTTGGTGTTGGCGGTGAGCGGGTCACCGAAGTTGGGGAAGCCCAACACGTCCAGAGCGGAGGTCTGGTTGCTGTTGGCGAATTTCTCACGCGTTAGGATCACGTAGTCTTCGGCCCCGAGCATGGTGGGAAGCTTCCACGGCTGGGAGTTCAGGTAGCTCGCAGAGTATGTGATGCTCGCGTCCCCCTTGCTGCCATTCTTTGTGGTGATGATGACCACGCCGTTGGCGGCCCGGGCTCCATAGATGGCGCTCGATGCAGCATCCTTCAGAACGTCCACGGACTCGATGTCGCTCGGGTTGATGTTGTCGATGTTGCCGAGTTGCACGCCGTCCACGATGTAGAGCGGGGAGTTGTCTCCGTTGGTGCTGATGCCGCGGATAAGGATGCTCTTTCCGGATCCTGGCTGGCCACTGGATTCATTGACAATCAAACCGGAGGTGAGGCCTTCGAGCGTAGAGGTCACGTCCGGAACAGCGATGCCTTCGATGTCCTTGGCGGTGACCTTGGAGATTGATCCGGTAGAGACCTTCTTTTTCTGCCGGCCATATCCCACGACCACCACTTCATCGACGAGTGTGGCGTCGATATCAAGGGAGACCTGGATTGGGGAGGCGCTCTCCACCGTTAGCGTCTGGGCCACGTAACCGATGAAGCTCACTTTCAAGGCGGTGGGCAAAGCACTGACTTTGAGGGAAAAAGACCCGTCCACCCCCGCACTTGTCGCATTGGTGGTTCCCTCTTCCAAAATGGTCGCACCAATGAGCGCGTTGCCGGATTCACTGTCGAGGACGATTCCGGTGAGGTTGTTGGTTTGGGCGAACAGGTTGGGCGTGCTCGAAGCGAGCCAACCCAAAAAGAGAAGCGTCACCCAAGGGGTGAAACGCATGGCGTTGTTGTTCATCGTGTTGATTTACAGCTGGCTTTCTGCATTTGTCTCCTTTTTGGCAAGGTGGAAACATCGGCAGGCGATTTGCTTGGTGTACAATGTACACTACCGATAGCGAGTCCATGCAGGGTTACGGGCTTTAGTTGAAAAAGTCCGGCGTAAGGGAAGAGGTGGGGCCCCTAAAGCTGGATGCGGGTTTGAGCATTTGAGACCAATGAAGAGTGGAGGTGAAGCATTCGATGTGCTGGCCAGCTTGCTGGAGGGTGATGGGTCACGCAGGGCAAGCTTTTTGGCCACCGCTGCCTCAAGGTGAGGGGAAAGGCCTTTTTGGTAGGCTTCGAGGCGGACCTCGTTTTCAAGCTGGGGCAAGAGGAGATGGCCCCTTGGCTGGCCGACCAAGAATACTTCAATGGCTTCGACCTTTCGGGCAAAGGGCGTCCTATGAAGGATTGGTTGCAGACGCCGATGGCCCATTGGGACCACTTCTGGCTCTGGGCGGAAGCGTCGATGGCCTTTGCCATGGAAACCGCCTGATCAGAACATCCAGCGGTGCCCTGCCGTGATCAAGTGAAGGGATTGGAGGGAAGCTCCATTCCAGCGATCCCGGAACGCTGCATCGGTGAGCCCTTTGCGCATCTCGGGAAACAGTTCCTGCAGTCCCAGCATGGAGATTTCAAAGGAGAACACCCACTCGGAGCACTTCAGGTCTGCGGGCGTCTTTCCCTGGCGGGCCAGCCTGCGCTGTTTTCGTTCACTGAGGTCGCGGTTGCACCGATCTGTCGGCACGCCGGTCTGCAGGTAGCCGTGGAGGGGAAATACCCGAATTCCGGTGGACACGCTCCATCCGGAGTCCCACTTTTTGCCTCCACCGACCTTGGCGGTCAGAATTGAGGGGAAGGCCAGTCCCCCTTGCACTTCTAAAAAGCCGCGGCGGGAGATGAAGCGGCGTCCTCCAACCAAAACAGAGGTCCCTGGGAATACGGCCTCGGTATCCGAGAGCAAACCTGTGAGGTTGGCCAGCCCCCAATTCGACTCGATGTAGCTCTCGGAGTGTCCCACCTCTTGCGCGGTGGTGATCATGCACGAGGTCAGGATGCCTAGGAAAACCAGGCTGAATCGCAGTGGACGGGTGCAGATCATGAGACTAAAATAGACGTGCTCTGGGTTGATGTGCATTGCCTTATGCTATTGTCAGCGTTGGGCTTGCGGGCGCAGGGCAGCGACGGCCGTAGTGTGGGCCTCGATGTCGGTGCGGTCCATTCGCATCTTCCGGAACTGGCCGGCGTGGTAGAGCGGTGCTTGGTTATCGTAAAATGGACTGAAGACATTGCCCGATTGCCCGGTGGGCAGAATGCTCTCGGCGTCGTCCACATCGGCAAAGTCGATGCCGATCCGCTTGGACGGGCCGGAAAAGACGGTGTAGTCCACGTCTCGCTTCAGTTTGAACTCGTACTTGCACAGGGCGTCCTTTGCGGCCGGCAAGCCGTAGGGGCCGATGTTGAGCCACGCGCCGAGTACAGGCACATCCGTCATGGCGTGCTTGTGGGTGGTCACGTGGAGCCGGTTGTAGCGCCATCCCGCTGGGTCTGGGCCAAGGGTGGCCACCAAGTCCTCGTAAGCGAGTCGGAAAGCTTGCGAGACGGCGTCCGTCGCGGACTCCGTGCTTTTTGTTCCGACGTTGTCCCACCAGGGAGAATCGGGGTTGGCGAGGAGGCGGGGGAAGCTGTTCTCGCTGATGATGGTCCGGTGCCAGGTCTCGAATTTATCGGCGGCGGTCCCATCGGGTGCAGCGGCCTCGAATTCGTCCAGCATGGCGGCCTCGATTGTGCGGTACATCCAGCGGTAATAAAGGGTGGGGGCGGTGTCGTCTTCAAGGTGTGCGCCATCCCACCCACGAAGGCCTTCTGCTGTAGTGGTCATGGCCTCATTCAATCCCGCGCCGTCCAACAGATCTAGAAGCAGGTCGCAGTTCTTTTCGTATACCGGAGAATGGTGGTCGAGTTGCAAGGCTTGGGCTTCGGCTAGGGTCCAGTCGTCCTTGGCGGACAGGGCCTCCACGATGCCGGCACCGCGGGTGTTGCCGGAGTAGTAGTGGCCGGGGTAGTGTCGTCCGGCGACGCTGTCCGGTGCGTTGTTGGCCGAGTAGACATACCCACATTCCGGGTTGACTGAATGGGGGTTCAAGGCGAAGGGATGCCACCCTTGGGGGTCGTTGGCTGGATCGGTGCCGTCGATGGCGGATTTGGTGTCCACGTCGTCGGGGCGGACGGGGAGTTTGGCACAGGCCCACCAGGCGATGTTGCCTGCCGAGTCGCCGTACATCACGTTGATGCCCGGTGCGTGCATGATGGACGCCGCCGCTTCGAATTCGCCCATGTCCTTCGCCCGTGAAAACCCGTGGAAGGCCTCGTGAATTCGGTTTTCCGGGTATTGGGTGAACGTCCACCACATGGCCACCGAGTCTTCGATGAGCGGGCCATGGTGGGTCTCGCGGAGGGCAAAGGTCACCGGCTCACCGCCGGCCACTTCGATGGTCTCGGTGCGCACCTCGAGGTTGCGCCACTTGCCACCGTGGAGGTAGCGGTCCCCGTCGAGCGTCTCCCGGTAGAGGTCGATGTCGTCGTTGACAAACATGGTGATGCCCCACGTGTGATGTCGGGTGTGCCCGATGGCGGGGAAGGGAAGGCCGGCGAGGTGGTTGCCGTAATACTCGACTTCGGGACAGACGATGTGGGCCTCGTACCAGACCGAAGGCTGGGCGTAGGCCATGTGAGCGTCGTTGCAGAAGAGCACTTTGCCGGAGGCGGTCTTGTCTTCGCCGATGACCCATGCGTTGGAGCCGAGCCATTGGGGTACGGGCCGCTCTTCATCTAGGGCATGGACCCGCGCCGCGATGCCCGAGATGTCAGACGAAGGCTGGGACCCCAAGGATGCCGTGATGGGCGTGACCGACATCAAGGAGTCCCATTGCTGGGAAGCGGGGGATTCGGTGACGGGGATCTTGGTGAATCCGTCCACACCGGTGGCGAGGTCGGCGAGGTACGCCGGTCCTAGGTGCTGTTTCATCCAGTCGAGAATGGGCTCGGTCTTGAGGTGGATGGCAAACGAATACGCCATGAATCCCGTGGCACAGTACACGTCATGGGTGTCGAAGGGCTCAGGGTCCATTCCGATCAGTTCGTATTCCAGCGGGGTTTGTCCCTCGTTGATGAAGCGGTTGACCCCGGCGAGGTAGGCGGCCATGCCTTCTTGGATGCGTGAGGGGCCCTGCGTCAGGAATTCCTGGGTTACCCGGTCCGCAGCCTCCCGCATTCCCAAGGTCCGCAAGTATTGGTCGTTGGCGACCATGCCCTCACCCAGCAGTGCGGACAATTCGCCCGCACCCGCTCGGCGTAGCAGGTCCATTTGCCAGAGTCGCTCCATGGCATGGACATAGCCGAGGGCGTAAAGTGCATCGTTTTCGCTTTTCGCATAGATGTGAGGAACGGCCATGTCGTCGAACACCACCTCGACCGGGGCACCGATGTCAGCTGACTCCAGTTCGAAGCTGTAGTCGGTCTGGTGGGATTGGACGAAGTACAACACGCAGCCTGCCAGCAGCAGGAACAGCAGACCTATGATCTTGAGCGCTTTCAAGGTGTCGAAGGAATGGGCTCAAGCCAGGATGTCCAGAATTCGGTGGGTGGCTTGGCCGTCCCAGAGTGGGGGAATGGCCCCGGCTTTGGGCTGTTCGAGACAGGCGCGAATGGCGTCGAGATTCCGGGTGACCAAGGTGTTGGTGCCGATGTCAAGGGTTGAGGGCCGCTCCGTGTTTTCTCGGAGGGTCACGCAGTTCACCTGCCGGAAGGTCGTCTCCTCCTGGATCCCGCCGGAATCCGTGATGACGGTCGAGGCGTGGGCGATGAGGTGTTGGAAGGTGAAGTAGTCCATCGGCTCCACGAGCACGATGTTGGACAGCGCCTTCATCTCCGACCAGATGCCGAACTCCTCACACTTCTTCCGTGTGCGGGGGTGGAGTGGGAACACCACCTTCTGGTCGCGGGCCACGTCGCGGATGACCTCGAGGATGAAGTTCAACCCTTCAGCATTGTCCACATTGGATGGGCGGTGCATGGTCATCAGGATGTAACGCCCGCGGTCGATGCCGAGGTCCTTCAGGATGGGGTTGGCCTGGATCTGTTCGTCGAAGGCGACGATGGTGTCGATCATCGTGTTGCCTACGAGGTGCGCGGCGTTGGTGCCGCTTTTGACGTCCAGTCCCTCCTCCTTGAGGTGGTCGAGACCGCTCTGTTCGGTCACGAAGTAGGTGTCTGTCAACTGGTCCACGAGGATGCGGTTGACCTCTTCCGGCATGGCCCGGTCGAAGCTGCGCAATCCCGCTTCGAGGTGGCACAGGGGCAGGCCCATTCGGTTGGCAGCAAGGGCGCCGGCCAACGTGGAATTCACATCGCCGGGGACCATGACTACATCCGGTCGGGTGTCCTGCATGTAGCTGCCGAGGTCGGCGATCATGTGGCCGAAGACATCCGCTGGACCGTCGCCGCGGAGGGAGAGGAAATGGTCGGGTTGCAGCTTGAACTGCTCGAAGAAGACCCCGGCCATCGCCTGGTCATAATGCTGACCGGTGTGGACGATGTCGATGTCGAAGTTTCCCCGTTCGCGGGCCAGTTTCTTGAACTGGGTCACCTTGATGAAGTTGGGGCGAGTGCCAATGACGATGAGGAGCTTCATGGTGCGGGTGTGCCCTCAGCGAACAGCGAGGATTTCAGGGCACCCGAAGATAGGGCGCCTCCCCATTGCCCCTCAGCGGACGACGAGTCGCAGGGACGTTGCCGCGCCATTTCCAGTCAACAGCTGTCCGACGTAAGTCCCGGCGGACAGGCTGCTGAGGTCTACATTCTGCTGGCCGGTTCCCTCCGTGGTGAGGACGGTCTGGCCGATCAGGGTCTGGACCGTGAGCGTCCAGAACGTACCGCCGGAGAGTCCGGTCAGATGAACGGATCCTGCGGCCGGATTCGGGACGAACTGGATGCGGGGGAGGCCGTCGGTCTCGGCGATGTCCGACAGGGTGCAGACGACCACGTCGAGTACGTCTTCGGCGGGCTCGTACTGCTCGACCTGGTCGACAATGACATTGCCTTCCTCATCTTCCACGCGATAGCTGTAGTCCGAAGGGTAAAAGCCGCCGCTGACCTGGAAGTCCACGTCGTCTCCGTTCTCAATGTCGACATAGCCGATGAGCGTACGTCCATTGAACCAGTATCCGCCAATGGCGTCGGCCAGCACCGGGCCATCGTACACAAACAGGCTGGCCAGGTCCCATCCGCTCAAATCGGACAGGAGGGAGACCTTGAGCCGGCTGCATTCGGGTTCGACCCCACAGGCCTTCAGGCCATAGACGCCGACAGCGGATCCGTATTGGTTGCTGGAGTTGGCCGGCGAATCCGAATCGAACAGGACCGTGCCCTCGGCATCAACCACCTCAAAGTTGCCCGGCCACCCTGAGTACATCGAGATGTAGTTCATGTCGACGACGGAACCTTCATTTACGGCAAAGGCATAGCTGTTGGAAAAGCCATCGAGGACGGTGGGTTCGCCCACAAGGACATTGTCGACCAAAACCTGCATCACGCCACTCCAACCTTCCCCGCCCGGTGCGTTCATGTTCAGTGTCCAGGTGCCGCATGTGCCTACGGGGTTGGGGAACTCGAAGTCAATGACTTCGTTGACCACATGCACCACGCCGTTGTA
>MDTG01195139.1_pt1 | contig 10301 bp, 9 predicted proteins | sample 811421 | NCBI WGS metagenome assembly MDTG01 (sample SAMN05326645, study PRJNA326480) | marine metagenome | isolation source: seawater | place: Pacific Ocean: South East | collected 2011
CTTCGCTCATTTGGAAGTTGAAGAACTCCCATTTACGAAGTGGCAAGGTACGCTCCTCGGTAAGGAGCAGGCCAAAATCCAAAACCAATTTGTGGCTCAAGCCGAGGAAACTTCTTGGAAGCAACACCATGCGAAAGAGATGTCTCTGATGAAGGTGCTAATTCAAGACGTTAAGGACGAGTTCCGCTACGCCTTCGCCACAAAACAACCAGGAGTCGAGTATGACTCCGAAACGAGGGGGTACAACTTTGCTAAAAAGTACAAACGCTACGACTACGAATTCTATGAAGATTTTGCGGGGCACCAGTACTGGCCACATTGGCCGAGCAAAGTGGTAAAGTGGCAACAACAGCCAGAGATGCAACTGCACCTGTCTGTGATTCACAAGACCACCCAAGACATTTTGGATGTTCAAGAAGAGGCGCAAGCCAAAGCAGAACAGTTCAAGAAGTCAACCGACAAGACTCTGGTAGAAACAGTCATGGACCTGATGAAGGAAAAGTCTGAAAATGCCAAGAAGAAGCGAGACGAGGCTGTGTCCTCCCTTGTGAAACTTGTCGATGAGTACTTTACCATCGAACTCACGACCAAAGAGGAGTGGATGAAGAAGTACAAAAATGAAGTGATGTCAGAGTTCCGAGAAGAATACACCCCAAAGGCCTGGAAGGCTTCAATGGGAGAAATCGTTTGGAACTTCCACTCTGGATTCAAACTGTACTACGCTCGACCCATCAAGGTCGAGCCGGTGACAGAAGACTCCAATGGAAAGACCATCACTTGGAACATTCCGATTGACGATGAAGGCTTTTCCACCGTGCTTGATACCAACGGGTATCTCTACACTGTGGATGACCCTACTGTGCGCGTTAAACGGTCGAAGCCCAACAAGGCAGTGACCGCAATCAACATGCACTTGGACAAGGGGAAAGAATACCTACATCAGTTCAAGCCAACGAAAGGGAAGAAAGCAAGGAAGGCCTATTTTGCTCACGTCGAGCAGAGTGGCCACAGCCGTGTTTGTCCCTCTCACTTTTCTGGACTTCTCGGATTCATGGGTCCCTCCAATGGGGCCTTTGTCAACCTGGGCAAGAATAGCAAGCAGGGAAAGCACTCCGTTCGGGGTGACTCCTACTCCTATTCCAGGATGATTACCAAGAAGATTCCAAAAGCGGACGTACCTGCTTACCTGAAGATTGACCAGGGGCTCGCATCTGAGAAGTCCCATGTCGGTATCAAATTGCGTGGATGGTGGATGAAAGCCACCAGCAAGGAAGATGTACCAAAGGTCATGAAGAAGGCTGGAGAACGAAAACTCCCCAATGCCAGACCCAGGAGCAAGCGACGTATCAACAAGCAGAACCCTACCGACAAGACGAGAGTTAATCCTCTCGATGAGGTAGTAGCACCACGAGGGAATGAGACTCTTGACAGTCAAATCCCGTACGAATACCGTCCTTCCGACACGAGGATGATGGTAGACCAAGTGGTCAGGACTGCTGTTCTCGGCACCCCTGAGGATGTCGAGAAACTTCGCCACCTGGATGTGACCAACTCTGTTGAGCACAAGGAACGACCGCCTGTTGAGAAGAAGGGTAAGACTACCGTCAAGCCCGTCCGAAAGGCAAGGAACAACGATGTGAAACAACTCAAGAACACTCCCGCTACCATTAACGAGGAGTTGCAACCGACCCAGCACACTGAGGAAAGCCTCAGAAAGTTGACGGTTCCTGAGTTGAAGGTACTCCTGAAGGCCGCAGACCTCAAGGTTAGCGGCAAGAAGGCAGACCTCATCGAGCGACTTCTCGCTTGATGACACTCACGTCTCGGAACAACCCAACCGTAGTGAAAGACCAATGACAGACTGGAACACCTGTTAGGTCCGTAGCCTACACCCCCGAGGCCGGGGGCTTTGCCCCCGGTCTCACTTGATAATTGTGAAATGTGATAAGAGAACATGTTGACTGAAAACAACGTGGATGAACAAATAGGACTTGGCGGGGTATTTTTCCCAGCCGTGTTCTTCATGACTGAAGAGGATGTCAAATCTATGACAGTGAGCCAACTTAAGGGTCACTTGGAGGAAATTGACCTACCTACGGATGGCAAGAAGAAGGTTCTAACGACAAGACTGATGGAAGCCGTTGAGGCGGCGTCCTTTTACAGTGTCGAGAAAACTGAATGGCTTGGAAAGGCGAACCTTTTCCAGGGCAAAGAAGTCTGGGCCGAGAAGGTATCTACCAAATTGCTGGGGGTCTCCTCGCCAGACGCGCAACTTGTGAAAGACCGATTTGTGAACTTGTTCGTGCTTAAGGGCATGAGTAAGAAGCAGGCACGAGTTATTACTATGAAATTGCTACGCGCTGACCTATACCCACCTCGTTCGTGGCGTAGGATAGCAACTGGCCCCATGGTGAAACTCATCCGTGGTCGCCAACAGGCTCTCCGTGATTACTTCTATGGAATCACTGGGACATATATGGCTCACAAGAAAAACCTCGAATATATTGGCAACCTTTTGGAGGAAACCAAGAAAGAGGTTAAGGGATTGAAGTATTATCCCGTCGAGTATTTCCTTGATGCAGAAGGTGTCAAGAAGTACAAGGCAACAAAGGAGCGATTGAAGAAAATTGTTGATGGCAAGGTAATAACTGGCCACACTGTTGACGACATAAAAAAGGCCCAAGAAGACAACGAGGCCTTTGGGAACTTGCTCAAGAAGCAAGCCCGGTCGCTCTTTAACGAATCACGCTATTACCAACTGGGACAGCGTACCAAGCGGCTACGAGCCCACCGCAAAATTGCGGTAAGAAAGGAGATTCAAGACTCTATCTACTACGAGAGCGTACAGCCCTGGATGTTCAAGGCTGTTGACTTCAAGTCAGTGGAGGGTTCTCTCCAATCGGCATTATGTGAGGAATGGCTTGACCAATCCTTCGATGCCTCTACCACACTTCCGGGTGCCTTCTTTATGTTGGACGCCCGCGATGTTGGTGAAATTTTCAACGTCAAGTCTCTTTACGAGTTTGGCGCAGGGGAGTCAGTCCTTACTTTGGCTGGCATCAGTCTCAATGAGGCTGAGGAAGAAAAGAAAGCGACCATCGAGTGGAAGTCGTCCGTTGACGATTTCCTCTCCTCGCTTTAAGCCCCACAGATAAGGTGACGTCGAAGTACCGACCCAAATATGAAGCGACTGTGAAACAAGTTCAGAAAAAAGTCAATGAACGCTTAAGCCAAAAAAGCGCCACCGTGGTAAAACGTCCACGAAACTGGTGCTGGCTGATAAATGCCCTTGTTCACATTACGCATCAGAACGGAGAGAACCAGCAGTGGTTCACTGCTGAAAAAATCGTTAACGTTCTGAAAAAATACCACAAGCCCCACAAAACTGGATTTGTCTTCAACTACATGGCGACATTGAAAAAGTATGAGTGGGTGGATGACCGTATGTTCTCTGTTAGCAGAGACCAAAGCAACCACGGTTCTAAAAGGGAATATTGCTTTTTCATGGAAAAGGTCTTGGACGAAATTAATAATCTAAGCCCCTCTGAAAGCGCAACTGGAAATCAGGAGAGTCTTGCACATGCATGACGAGGTCCCGATTATCGGTCCCGATGAATGGTTTGAAGAAAGTGTAGTACCGAACATTGACAAAATTCAGAGAAATGAAATGGGCTATTACAGTATCTCTATCGCACTTTGCGATAAGAGGCACGACTACTACGATAAAGAAACTAAGCAAGAAGTGAAGTTTGCGGTGTTTCCTAAGAGAGTACACAGCCCCCATCTATGGACACCAAATTATCCGCATGCGGTGAGGTTCCTGAAAACTTTGAAAAAGAAACTTGAATCATTTGGGCAGAAAAGCCCGATAGTGAACATCAAGTTTTTCTGGTCTGGTGCTGATGGTCCTGGAGAAGCGTTGAGGCAAGCCCTCTATGCTCCTCCTGTTTCTGGCTTTGAGCATTTTGCTCTGCCACACAACTGGAATGTCACTTTCATGAAATACCAACCTATCGAGGCTTCCTACAAGGAAGAAAAATCAATGATGGAGATGGCTCGACGCCAACGAAATTAACTCGATACGATAAGTGGAGTCTGAACAAGACACCCGTACACATTTCCGTTCGTTAACGGAAAACGCAACGTTACTTGATAAGTTGCGACAAGCCACCGCTGTACAGAGAATGTTCCGAAGCAAAGGAGACCATCCGTCTTACATTGGCTTCGGAAAAACGGAGTACAAAATTCCTGAGATGCGCGGTGGAGAAACAGAATCCTTCACTATCAACGGAGGAACTGGCGATACCCCTAACGGGCGTATTTGGACCTCTGGAATTGGAGGCTCTGATACTCTCGACGACAGGGAACACAACTATGAGGGAAAAAGGTTCACGGTTTGTGCCGGTGCAACTTACGAACTCATGCGTGAAGTATTCGATGCAGGAGAGGAGGGAATTGAAACCCTCAAAACTGTGCTGAATGAAACTGGTGATTGTCCTTTCAAGCATTTGAAGTTGCAAGAAGCAATTTACCGCACTCCAATGAAGAAAGCACGCGCCAATAGTCCTGCCTCTAAGGCGGGAAAGAAGAAGGGTATCGAGAAGTATGGTGCGAACCATATCATCTCTGTGAAGACCTTCATTATGTTTCACTACATTGAAGAGGATGGAAAAATGAAATGCATTTGCTCGGCACGACGACCTGGTCAGAGATTTGAGCACTTGCGAAACCACGGCTTTTGGGCGTACGTCCCATGCTTTACCTGTTACAATGGTGAAGTGGATATTAGCCAACTAAAAGGTAGTGGGACAGAACCTGTTCCTGGTAGAGATGAACCCACATGGTGTTCGGCCTGCGCAGGGAAGGGAAGAGTTACTGAACTCTTAAGCCAAAAAAGCACACGGTTAGAAATACCATGTGTCAAATGTTGCAAAGAATTCAGGGAAATCAAAGGTACTGGGCGAATTGACCCGTAGTACCTGATAAGTGCGTAGAATCATTCGAAACTACGATAACGAATTGCATGAGGGCATTATGTTCATCATGCAAGGCACCCCAGGACAAGGAAAGTCTACTATGGCTAAGAAAATCCAAATGTGGTGCAAAGAAGAAGAAATTGAATGCGAGATTTTCTCGACTGACAATCACTTCACGAGTGTTACTGGACACTATGAATTTCATGGGCCGTCGGTTCCGATGGCTCATCAAATAACCCAATGTGAGGTTGAAGAATTCGTACGTCAAGAGCACTCTGCTGGAGCAATCTGCCTTGTTGATAATTGCAACCTTTTCGAGTGGGAAAAAATTGCCTACCGGAAACTTGCATACCGACATGGCTTTATGCCTGTCATTATCGACTTGCGCAATAAACCAGTGAGAAAGAATGTACACGGTGTTCCTATGGACCGAGTTATGAGCAATCTGGACAAGAGTCAGGACGAGAGTAACTACGGTATCAAAGTGACTGACCTGGACCCGACTTATGTCAAAATCCTGAAGAAGTTGCGAAAGCACACCAAACACATTCAAGCGAAAGCAACTCTGACAACGTTCGGAGATGTTATCGAATTCCTTATTGACAACACCGAGTACGTGATGAACAATGAAGGAAACAATTGAGAGCGACCCTATTCTGAAGCAATTCAGTAACGGGAGATACGCTTACAACAAGGACTTGCGAGGCGACGAGTATTGTACTGGTTGCTCTTGCAACTCTGTTTGGCTTGTCCGTGAGGACTCGCCTACGGTGTCAATCACCGAGAAACACTGTGAAAAATTCGATGAAGACCTGACGAGGTACGGCAATGCCGTTCATTCCAGAGGGTATGATTGGAGCAAACGCACAGTAAATTTTGAAACTACTATCAAAGAGTTGAGAGAAACCATAAAGGCCACCAAATCGAGGTTGGCCAGACAGCATGGTATTCTCAAAGAAACCGACACGGAAATGTCCAGGACCTACCCAGTAGACCTGTTCAGGGTCGGTAATCAACCCGTTCACGAGCAATTGCTTGTGTACACAAAAGACATGAAAATGGCCTTCAACAACTACTGGCCTCCTAACGCTAAGGTTCGATTCTTCGTACCAGACTGGCAAAAAATGGGGGCACCGATTGAAGGCGATGACCGAATGCGCTGGGGAACCGGCGTGACCATTTACGCCATCATTGGCGACGAACCCGAGAGATACTACATCAAATTCTACGGGTACTTTCCTCGTGCCAAAATTGCTTTTTGGAGCACCGGCCAGGACTTTCACAACTCACATTTCGTGGGGGGCGAAAATCTGTACTTGGGGAAAGAAATCAAATGGAGTGAAAAGAAGTCAAATTGATAGTCAGATAAGTGAGAATTGTAAGAGGCATGGTAGACCAAAAAAACGCTGGACTGGTCATACTGCGAAATATAGAAGGTTAATTTGCCAAAGTTAACCACCCAAAGCCCATGCCCAGTAACGGGATTAGGACCCCTACTCACATCAGTATGGTCAGAACAGAAGTTCTGGACAAAGACGTAAATGGCAAAGAGTTGCTAAACTACGTCGGTCTCCACCCGGAGACAAAATACCGCTTCTCAACAAAACATGAGAAAGCGTACGTAATGGTAGTGACATGCGAGTGCGAGTGGGAAACTATTTTCCACGTAACCGGATATGCTCACCTTTTCGTGAACAAGAAGCACAGAAACGTGGTGGCACACATGTCACTGTGGAACAAGTGCAAAGGCTGTGGAGTTCGTCTCCTATGGCCAAACTGGCGACTTAAGTTGCAAATGACGCAAAAGAGAGAAGCCATGCGTTCTATGCCTGAAGTAGACCCCGATGGAGGGGAATATATTGGAGAATAGAACGCCACCTTGGGTTAAATTTGTAAGTGACGACTGGTTTCAAAACCACGTCAAAAGGTACTTCAAAATCATTACCGATGCAGGTATTGATACTGGAAAAAAGTACACAGAAGAACAGAAAAGAGCAATGGCACATTGCTTTTTTCCTGCCTATTGGGATATGATGACACAGCGGGAGTACGACCGAAAACTTGGCTATCCAGTTTCAAGGGAGCCTACCGTTGCGGCGTACACCACCTACTTCATTGGAGAATTAGGCAAGTACATGGAGAAAGAGGAGCAAGTCTACATCCTCTGTCCCCAATGCAGAAAGCCTTCTGTGACATTTTCTGTGAACCGAAAAGGCATGTACAACATTGATATTCAAGAATGTGAACACATGCAATGGTTCTCTGGAGAAGAAATTCTTTACTCTGCTTCAGAGTTTAAGGACCTAATCAAGGACGATGAAAATGCGCCAACCGAAGGTTAAAAGCAAAATTTTCGAGTACCTCTCCGATAATGGAGAGAAGAATACGCATGAAGTCTTGAAGTACATAAACAAAAACACCCGTCAGGGAGTCACTATTCAGTGCCTAAACAACCTACTGGCACGTGACAAACGCTATGACAAGCGAGAAGGGAAAACAAGGCCAACTATGCGCCACCCTAAACCTCGTGTAGTCTGTTATTGGAGCGTTAAGAAAGAGTGACTTTGATAAGCGTGGTAATCTGTCTACAACCTGAAAAATAAGCAGGATGATGGAGAAAAATACCGTGCATCGGTGCATTGCACATGTAGTACTACTTTCGCCTACGTTACTCTATGAGGCGAGGGAACTACTACAATGAACCACATGTAGCCCCCCATTTATGGGAAGCCTCGTGGTTGATGCAATAAGCGTGGTTACACGAAAAGGGAGGAGTTTTCCTCTCTGATAACAGAAGTGCAAAGAAGGCCTTAGCGGGCCATCCCTTAGCGGGGCTTGTACGTGCTTGTTCTGAATACTTTCGGAACAAGATGGAGTTCCTTTCCTCAAAGAGTTCGTCTCGAAAGAGGAGAGGACTGGCTACGCATGAGTGTGTTTGCGCCCAATTCTGGGCCGACCCACATGTCTCTGGCGAACGGTGCTACATTGAGCACCATTCCAGAAGGAGACAACAGAATGGCAAAGATACCGACAATTGTATTTTGTGCCAGTATGTTCGGTAAGAGAGCATTGTGTCTTCCTACCGACACGACACTACGGTGTCAACCCCCCCTGGAGACAGGGGGTCTGCATTCAAGACTCTTGGGCGTGCCATCGCCCAAACGCTATACGAATTGCGAATACTTCTACTGCCCCCATGAATTCTCGAGTGGATGAGGCATAGTAGGACCAAGTCGCTCTACGTATCGGACAAAACAAGTTCCGAAGCGTGAGTCTATGGCTGTTTGTGGAGAGAGCCGCGTAACGAGAGGCGTGGTGAACTCCATACAAGTGATAAATGTGGACTGCTAAACAAAAACACTGGACTTGGGTATTAAGGCCCACCTCTGGTGTAAGCAGTAATCATAGCAACCTGGGATTACCCGAACCAGGCCAAGTTTTAGGGTATCAGCGGTTAAGCGTCTCACAAACGCCCTCCGTTGATTATTTGTGTCTACATCAGAAAGTTTCCGAACCGGAAGGTGTAGGTATGAAAGGAATTGGATAGAGTACGAATTAAGCATTTGGCCCCGACTCTATTCTCTTACGCTTCTCCGTCTTAACGGACGGAGTGAGGGGTAATTACACACAAGAAGTGGAAGTTTAGCGACTGAAGCGGAATGTGTTCTGTGAAAGCAGGAGTCCAGAACTTCACAGTAACGGACGATTGCTTGAGAATGTGATTAGGTGGTTAATCTCTAACAGTGAGGGAGAAGATATTCATGTGCATGATGATTTCAACACCTTTGCGAAAAGAGATACTGCCCGGTAGCCCGCATCCCCCTACAACTGCACAGCGTAGGCCGTGGAGTTAGGCTGCCAAAAGTGATTAGGGCCCCTTTTGGGGTTCCGTGGTTTGGTCGAGGTACAACCTCCTTTTCATTGGAGGAAGTGAAGACCGATTTATTGTAGAGGACCGTTTTATTCTTGAACGGACATAGTATCTCGCTTAGGGGCGCGACTGCCCCAAAAGTACAGGGAAGGTGCACCTCCCTGTTTCTCTACAGACGCCATGAGTGTGTCTCCTTTCGGGGAGATGTGTTCCAGGAAAAGGAAAGCCCAACGGTGCGAGAGCCGACGGTGGACCGGTGAAAGAACCTCAGTGGATTGCGCTTCGGCTTAAACTGAGAATTTCACCTCCCTGGATAATTGTGGCAACGTAGTACTACTTTGTGCGACGTTACACTATGGCTGGAGAGAGAGTAGCCCCACGCTTCTCTTCTCTCCTACCGTCTGACATTCCTTCGGGAACGTGCCTTTTCTCTGCTACAAGCGGAGTCAAAAACTCTTCGGAGGGGTGCCGTCAGATAAGCGTGGTATGCACCTGGCCCTTGTCTTCCTGAAATGACTTGGGCCTTACTTATGATACCGGGGAGGCTGTGGAGGCCTTTGAACCGACAAGGTAGGTGTTATTGCGCACTCAGTGTGGACGTCAATCTGCATTCAACCCTTACGCAAGGGGCTAATTGACGAACGCATAGGCAAACTGATTCTGACTTTAATGTCAAGCGATGTGCGGCTGGCGAGCCAATCATCACGAATCAGTGATGGATTTACCTTTCGGGGTAAATTCATCAACAACAGGATTTATTCTGTTGACGCCTACTTGTTGCAGACTTTCCCAAGCCTGCTTCAGATAATTGTGGAAGCGACTAAACATGCCGGATAGAGGCAAGTCGTTAAAACAACGAGCACGAGAAATGGCAGAAGAATGGAAGAAAGCCTATCCATCCAGAAGCAAAAGTGCTAAAAAAAAGGGGGAGTAATCCCTAACGGACGTACGCTCACGGAGCGTATTGTCCTTTCTTTTTTTTCGATAAGTGAATTTCGACACATTGACCTTCAGGGAAGCGTGGTACTGTCCCAACTGTGTCGAAATGAGAACACTGAAGGTCATTGGGATGAGGGGTCACACCCTCGGGCAATCTTCCCAGGGCGAGATTGTGGGGTTCAACCGGTCACACGGTTCCCGCAGTCTGACCCTCGGTAAGTATGAGGACGAAAGTCCTTTCTGGGGACAGACCGCTGTCACAGGCGGTAGGCATTTTAACACAGGGCCACGCACCCCCAGACAAGTTCAAAAAGAACAATGTGATAAGACCGACTATGAGCACTACGCGAAAAGTCAAGGTAGATATGGTCGTCGGAGACGACCAACTCGAATTCATCGGGCAAGCGGTAGAACGCGCTGTCGGTGAAATGGGAGAAGTTAAGGTCTGCGAGGACATTAAGGACAGAGGCAAATGGTTCACGATGCAAAATTCGACTCGATACCATGGCCTGGCC
>MDTG01407929.1_pt1 | contig 10301 bp, 11 predicted proteins | sample 811421 | NCBI WGS metagenome assembly MDTG01 (sample SAMN05326645, study PRJNA326480) | marine metagenome | isolation source: seawater | place: Pacific Ocean: South East | collected 2011
GCACTATCCCTAGGGTCGCCCCCGCCAGGTATTACCTGGCACTGTATCCTTGCGGAGCCCGGACTTTCCTCTTTAATTTCTTAAAGCGATAAGTCATTTATCTGGCTCACACAGCTTATAATTAAATAAATTATTTTCAACAATAATTATTAAGATTTAAGTAAATTTTTGCTAATTAATAAGCATTCTTGATCTGAAATTCCATTAATTAACTCTTGTCTGTAATGTCTTTGAAAAGCTTTCATTAAAATCTTTTTATTAAAATTATAATTTTTTTTTGAAGATTTTATGTAACCAATTTTGCAAAGATTTCTCATTAACTTACCATCTTCAACAAAATTCAATGGAATTAATCTTTTTTTTCGAAGTTTTTTTTCGTCTAAATTATGCCATTTAGATAATTTTGATCTAGCCAACTCTTTCCATGGGAACTTTTCTCCAGGATCTTTTTTACGATTAGGGGCAATATCAGAATGACCTAAAACATTTTTAACATTAACTCTGTATTTTCTTAATAAATAGCTTAATAATTTTTTTGTTGAATTAATTTGTTTTAAAGTAAAATTTTCATATTCATTATCATGTCCAGAGTTCTGTATTTCAATGCCGATAGAATATCTGTTTAGAGATTTAAAATTTTTCCAGCCTGACTTACCTGCATGCCAAGCTACATAAAGTGGGGGAACAAGATTCAACACTAATCCATTTTTTTTTACGAAAAAATGAGCGCTAACTTTTGATTTAACATTACAAAGTCTATTTATTGCTGCTAATTCTTTTTTCATACCTGTATAATGAATGATTATAAATTTAATGTCTTTTTTAGATCTTTTGGACTGATTAAAATTGAGTGAATAATTTTCGAATATTTTAGGCCACATTTAAGCTATAATAATGATTAATTCTTATTTTAATTTATATAACATTGTAATATACAGAACTAAAAATGATTAAGAAAATAATAGTAATATTAATTACAACTTTTACGCTAACTTTAAATGTTAATGCTGGTTCTGACGGAGAACTTATTTTAAAAAAAAACGAACCATCTGAAATAAAGGATTGCTCTGAAACTTTTAATAAAGCATCTTTTGCTCTTAATCAAGGTTTGGATAAAGTAATTTTTAAACCAGTTTCGAGTGTCTACAGAGTCTTGCCATCGCCAATAAAAACTGGGGTAAGTAATTCATTAAATAATTTATCAAATGTTGTAACAATTCCTAACAATATTCTACAGGGTGAATTTGCTTTAGCTGGTGCAAATGCAGGAAGATTTTTAATCAATACAACAATTGGTATTCTAGGTTTAATTGATGTTGCTACATATCTTGGATTCAGTGAATATGAAATAGAGGATTATGGACAAAGTTTAGCTGTGCATGGAATTGGGCCTGGTTGCTATTTGGTACTGCCTGTTTTGGGTCCTACAACTGCAAGAGATACAATCGGTTCTTTAACAAACTTTATTGGTGGAGATGCTTGGTATAATGTAACCGTAAGAAACGATACTAACTATTTTAAGGATGCAGATTATTATGCATCAAAAGTAACAGCTGGGGTAGATTTCAGAGCAAAAAATTTCGACTCAATTGAAAATTTGAAAAAAAATTCACTTGATTTTTATGCATCTGTAAAAAGCCTTTATTTACAAGATAGGCAACAAAGAATCTTAAATAGTCAAAAAATTATTGAAACTCAAGATGATAGTGATTGGGAAGAAATAGAAACTCAATAACTTTCATTTTAAATGATGAAAAAAAACCTGTTAACTTTCTTAATTGTCTTTTTTTCTTTGCTAACAAACTCTTTTTCAATAGAACCTGATATATTTGTTCAATCAACTGTCAATAGGGCTTCAAAGCTATTGGGAGAGAACATTACAAAAAAAGAGAAAATAGAGAAACTAAAATCCATCGCAAAAGAAACTGTTGATATAAGAGGTATCGGTTTTTATACTCTTGGTGCAACAAGAAAAACTCTCAATGATGAGCAAAAAAAGGAGTACTCTATTCTTTTTGAAGAGTATTTTTTAAAAAGTTTTTCCAGTAGATTGGCAGAATATACTAATCCTGAAATTGATGTGATGAATAAAGAAAAACTTAATGATAATTACACTATTGTAAATAGTATTTTAAAAGCTACAAGTGAAAGACCACAAATAAACATTGATTGGAGAATATATACAAAAAATCCTGAAAACCCCTTAATCAGAGATTTAATAATTGAGGGTTTAAGTTTAGCAAGAACACAGAAAGAGGAATTCGCATCTGTGCTCAATACAAATAATGGTGACATTGACGCTTTATTCAAAGTCTTAGAAAATTTTTCACAAAATTGATTACCAAAGTTTGGTGGGCCCGCCAGGACTCGAACCTGGGACCAATACATTATGAGTGTACTGCTCTAACCAACTGAGCTACAGGCCCTATTGAATTATCAAAGTTTTTATACGATCATCTATGGATAAGCAACATCAATGTTTCCTTAAACATTATACAAAGTAATACACTCGTTTTAATCTAATTCAAATTTACTCTTATAATCTTTTTTTAAACTTTGATTTTGTTTTGACTTATCTAAAATACAATTTCCAATTACTAAGAGATCTAAATCTGTGCCCATAAAGCAATTAAAAGCATCAGTTGGTGATTGTACAATTGGCTCTCCCCTTACATTAAATGAGGTATTTACAATTACAGGACAGCCTGTTTTTTTTTTAAAATTTGAAATTAAGTCGTAATAAGGTTTATTAGCATTTCTCGTAACTGTCTGAACTCTTGCAGTATAATCAACATGTGTAACTGCGGGTATTTCAGATCTTTTTATATTCAACTTATCTATACCAAATAATTTTTTTTGTTCATCAGTCATTTCAATTTTTTTATCCAAATTGATTTCTGCAACCAAAAGCATATAAGGACTATCAATATCTAAATTAAACCATTCAGATAAATCTTCTCTTAAAACAGACGGTGCAAAAGGTCTAAAACTTTCTCTAAATTTTACTTTCATGTTGAGTGTTTTTTGCATTTTATCAGACCTTGGGTCTCCTAAAATGGATCTACATCCTAAAGCACGAGGTCCAAATTCCATTCTACCTTGAAACCATCCTACTGCTTTTTCATTTGATAAATATTCTGCAGTTTTTTCAATTAAGTCATCATATTCAAGTTTCTCGTAATTTGCTCCCAAAGATTTTAATTCTTTTTCTATATCCTCTTGTTTAAATTCACTTCCTAAAAAAGAGCCTTTCATATCGTCATGTGAATTAATTTCTCTTTTATTCTTATTTTCGTCATACCATAAAGCGAGTGCGGCACCCAAAGCCCCGCCAGCATCTCCAGCCGCAGGCTGTATCCAGATATTATCAAATATTTTTTCTTGAAGAATTTTTCCATTTGCGACACAATTTAGAGCAACACCTCCAGCTAAACATAAATTTTTAATTCCATACTCTTTTTGAATAGAATTTGTTAACTTAATCATTATCTCCTCTGTAACTTTTTGAATTGATGCTGCTATATCCATATGAAATTGTGTAATTTTTTCATTTTTGGGATCACGTGGTTTTTGACCAAATAAAATTTCAAATTTTTTATTAGTCATTGTCAATCCAGTAGCATAATTAAAATATTTTTGATCTAATCTGAAAGTTCCATCCTCCTTTATATCGAGTAATTGTTTTATTTTATTCTCATAAATTGGATCTCCATAGGGAGCTAAACCCATTAATTTATATTCACCACTATTTACTTTGAAACCAGTATAGTAAGTAAAAGCAGAATAAAGTAATCCAAGTGAATGTGGAAAATGAATTTCTTTTTTTATTTCTAAATGATTTTTTTTACCAATTGCAACTGTTGTAGTTGCCCACTCTCCCACACCATCAGCTGTTAGAATAACTGCCTCCTCAAACGGTGAAGGGAAAAAAGCACTTGCTGCATGACTTAAATGGTGATCAGAAAAGAAAATATTTTTGTCTGACTTATACTCCTGATCGTGTAATTTCAATTGATTAAATAATAAATTCTTTTGAAAAAGTTTTTCTTTAATCCATACGGGCATCGCTTTAGCAAAGGAAACAAAGCCTTTGGGTGCGAAAGCAACATATGTTTCTAATAACCTTTCGAATTTTAGGAATGGCTTCTCAAAAAAAACTATTTGATCAACTTCACTTAATTTTAAATTTGCATATTTCAAGACAAATTCAATTGCGTTGTGAGGATAATTCGGGTCATGTTTTTTTCTAGTAAACCTCTCCTCTTGTGCTGCAGCGATAATTTTACCATCTATTAAAATACATGCTGCACTATCGTGATAGAATGCCGAAATGCCTAAAATAGAATTCACTTTAAAATATAGTATAAATAAATGGAGCTACCGCTGAGCCTTGGGTTAAAACTATTAATCCTCCGAATACCACAAGAACAATAATAATTGGCATAAGCCAATATTTTTTTCTTACTTTTAAAAATTCCCAAAATTCCTTGATAAAACTCATATTAAAATTGATTCTTCATTTTACTTTTTGGACCATTTTTTTCAATCCAATAAGATTTATTTTTATTATACTTTAGATTTATTAAATCTTTTCTTAAGATTCTCATAATTAAGCCTATTGGTGTTACAACAAAAAAAAATATCACTCCCATAATTACTGGAGAAATAATTTTTCCAAGAGAGATCCCAAACTTAAGCCAAAGAATATTTAAAGGAGTTAAAATTTTTGAATCATTTAATCCTAAAATCAAAAAAATTAATGAAATAACTAATGACCAAATTCTCGTTTCTTGACCACTGAATAATGGAAAGATTCCTAGAATTAAAAAAAATAAAAAGAAAACAATTCCAAAACTTCTATTTGAACTTTGATTATTTTCTGATTTCATATTATCTAAACACTTAAATTAATTTAACAAGTTTTAAGCCCACAAAATGAATATTTAGTAATTACAACACTTTTATTAATCTAACAATAGTAGAATTTTTAATAAAAATAAAATATATATATTTGAAATCAGTATCATTCTTGATAAACACACAACCAAAATTTTTTTAAATGAAAAAACTATTAATTGGCAAGATAAGTGAACTAGATAAAAATAACCAGTTTACCAAATGGGTTGATGATCATGATGTATTGGTGTTTAGACATAATGATGAGATAAGAGCTTATTCAAATATATGTCCTCATTTTGGGGGTCCAATTGGACACCATAAAATAAGAAAAAATTCAGAGGGTAAACATGTGTTTACATGCCTGTGGCATAATCTAGAATTTGACATCCACAAGGGAACGTGTACACAAGTTAAGAATTTTAAATTAAGAGAATATGACTTGTCATTAGAAGGGGATGACATATTTGTTTATTTAAATTGATGAAAAAATTTAAACTTACCTCAACTAACAGCGCTATCGCTAATATTCCAAAAGATATAATTTTGTGGAATTATTGGGATCATGAACACATTGTTGGTACACATTCCAAACATTACAAAAAAATAAAAATTTTGTTTGAAGATGAGAAATGTTGTTACTCAGAAAGAAAGGCCAAACTTCCATATTTACCTTTCTATATAACTGAAACTAGCTTGGTAGTTATGGAAGACGATTTTACTATGAGAGTATGGCACAATACATTGTTCGATTTTGTCAAAGCTGAACAACTATTAAAATTTGAAGAACTTGGAAAAGAAAAAACTAAAGTAACAAAAACTGACTTTATGGAAGTTCCGATGATATTAAAATTTTTACAACCTTTTTTTGATAAGATGATGAAAAAATGGTTTATTGATGTGTGGGATGAAGACGTACCAATGAGAGAAAGAAGATACAAAGTTTGCAAACTAGGTTTTAAAGACTTTCATGGAATTAACTACATTAATGATAAAGAAGTTTCAAATGAGGAAAGGGATCCTCATGTGCCTTATAAATTTAAGCTACCTGTGCCAAAAGTAACTAATATTAAAAAGGAGGGTAGCTTTAGAAAAATCAAGTCTATTTAGTGTTAGTGCATTAAAATGAAATGTAGTTTGTGTCACTCATCAAAATTTTTTCATATAGGTAAAATTCATGATTATGAATTTGACCTAAATTTATTTAGTAATTACTATTTCTGCAAAACATGTAAAACTTGTTTCAAAGATAGCAAAAAAATTGATAATAAAAAACTTTACAAATCAAATTATTATCCAATTTCCAAAAATTTTCTATTTAGTTTTTTAAAAAACTTATACGCCAAATTTGAGTCAAAACTTATATTGAGGAATGTAAATATTCTTAAAAAAGACAAAGTGCTAGATATAGCTTGTGGGAATGGGTATTTAATAAAGAATTTATCAAAATCCTCCAAAGCTCAATACCACGGTATTGATTTAAACATGAATATTGAGAACAAAAAAGGTATTAAATTTTATAAGCAAAATATTAATAATTTTGGAATAATTAAAAAAGTCAAACCTAATATTATTATCATAAATAATTTTATAGAACACCTAGAGGGAAGACGACAATTAAACGATTTTTTTAAAAATATTAAAAAAAAAACTATTATTATTATTTTTACTCCAGATTTTGACTCGGAAGGTAGAAAAAAATTTAATAATGAGTGGAGTGGATATCATTCACCACGACATTATTATGTTTTTTCGGAAAATTCATTTTCATTTTTAAAAAGAAAATACAAATATAAGATCAAACACTCATCAAAGTTTTTTTGCCCATTTACAAATATAATCTCGATTTTAAATATTATTAAATCTTACCTCCATGGCAAAAGAAAATTTAAGATTTCTGACTTACCTATTTTTGTTTTCGGATTGTTTTCAGATTTCAAAACAAGAAATAGACTATTCTATATTTTAGAAAAACAATAAATCTACTAGTGGTGGGCCGTGTTGGTTACGCTCCAACTACCCCTGCAATGTCAATGCAGTACTCTACTATTGAGCTAACGGCCCTTTATTAAAAAATTATAATTATGATCCTTTTTTCTTTAAAAGATTTTTTTTATCAGACGCATAATATAAACTTAAGTTTAACATAAATAAAGTTAAGTTATAGTCAGAGAAAAAAGAACCACTAGGTAAAAGTGGGATAAAATAAACTATTAAAAATGCAAAACATCCCTTCTGAAGATAATTATTTGAGTTAATCATTGACTTGTAGTTTTTAAAAATTAAATAAAATAAAATCGAAAGAATTATTAATGTTCCAACTAATCCATGTTCTGATAGGAATTCAATATAAGTTTGATGGGGATGAGTTGAACAGATAAATTCTTTATTATTTTTTTTATTTTCCTCAAGTGCTAATTTACAAGAAATTAATCTAAAATTTTTATTTCCGACGCCTAAAACAGGCTCGTCTTTAAATACAGAAATACCTGTTTTGTAAATTTTATAATAAATATGGTCATCAAAATTTGTTAAAAAACTTCTTCTTATTATATTTCCAACTACATCCAATTTGCCATCATCTTTATAAGATTTATATTTATATTGAAATATTTGATCAACAAACCTTATCTTAAGATAATGAGATGAGGATATAGTTATACATATTAGAATAATTAAACTTAAGATCCCAAATAACTTTTTTTTTAAAGTCAAGTTGTCAAATAAATTGTAAAATATTAAAAATGAAATTAATGCTTTTATTGAGTTTGATCTTTCACCAGTTAAGAAAATTGCTAAAAAAAATAACAAAGATAGAATAAAAATTAAAACAAAATATTTTTTATATCTATTTTGCAAAATATTAAACAAAACACCAATTATTATAAAGAAAAAGGCATTTAAATAACCTCCTACGACTGGTTCATCTTTAAAAAAACTTACTACTCTATTACCATATGGTGAGACATATCCTAACAAATTTGAACCTCTATAAGTTTCTAAAAATATATCTGCCACTATAATAAGAATAAAAAAAGACCAAAATTTAAAAATTATTTCAAATGATACTAATCTAAAAAAATAACTTAAAGCTGCAAAAAAAATTACCCATCTTATAAAGCCTAAATTTCTAATATAACTAAGGCTTGGATCCTGCGAAACATATGTATTGAAGATTAAATAAGCAAATAAGACAAGTAATAATTTTACTGCATTTTCTTTTAAGAACGAAAAGTCTTTTTTAAGAACTAGAATAAATATGAAAAAAATATCTATTAATAAAACATTAATTAATGAAATTGAGGAACCAATTACAATTGAAACTGGTAAGAATATTAGTAAAGCATAAATTGGAAAATTTATATATTTTATATTCATCAAAAAGCTAGAACTCTCCTAGCTTTCCAAGAAACTCTTTAACTGTTTAGATCTACTAGGGTGCTTCAATTTTCTCAAAGCTTTGGCTTCTATTTGTCTTATACGTTCCCTAGTAACTGAAAATTGTAATCCAACTTCTTCTAAAGTGTGGTCAGTATTCATGCCGACACCAAATCTCATTCTAAGAACTCTTTCCTCTCTAGGAGTAAGGGTAGATAATATTTTTGTCGTTGCCTCACCCAAATTAGATTTAATTGCTTGCTCTAAAGGAGCTAAGGCTTTCGTATCTTCAATAAAATCTCCTAGACTACTATCTTCTTCGTCTCCCACAGGTTTTTCTAACGAGACTGGTTCTTTTGAAATTTTTAAAACTTTTCTTACTTTGTCTAATGGCATACGAAGTTTTTTAGCTAATTCTTCTGGAGTAGCTTCTCTTCCAAACTCACTCAATATTAATCTTTGCGTTCTAACGATTTTATTTATTGTTTCAATCATATGGACTGGTATTCTAATCGTTCTCGCTTGATCTGCGATTGATCTAGTGATCGCTTGTCTTATCCACCACGTTGCATAAGTCGAAAATTTATAACCCCTTCTATATTCGAATTTATCTACAGCTTTCATAAGCCCAATATTGCCCTCTTGTATTAAATCTAAGAATTGAAGTCCTCTATTTGTGTATTTTTTAGCAATTGAAATGACTAATCTTAAATTAGCTTCAACCATTTCTTTCTTCGCAATTCTTGATTCTTTTTCTCCTTTTTGAACTCTGCTTACCAATTTTTTAAAATCAGTCACTGACATTCCAAGTTTGTGACTTATTTCAACCAATCTCTCCCTAATATTCTTAAATTCTTCTTTGTTTTTACTAAAAAACTGCTTCCACAAAGTGTTAGTGTCTAAAAATTTTTTAAGATTAGGATTAATTTCATTACCAATATAAAATTTAATAAACTCATTTCTTGGTATTTTTTGATCCATGGCTAATCTCAATAAATTTCCCTCTAATGAAATTATTTTTTTATTTTCCAAATAGTGTTTTTGAACCAAGTCCTCTAAAACTGAGGGTGACAATTGAAGTGATTTAATATTTTCTAATATGTCATTTACAATTTTTTCATAACCTTTTTCTTTTGAAGTTGAGAAAACTTGTGAGTTTAATACACATTCTAACTTTTCTTTTTGATATTTAATCAGCTTACGATATTCCTTTGTAAGTAAATGTACTGTCTTTAAAACTTTTGGCTTTATTTCAGACTCCATTGCCGCAAGAGTTGGGTTAAAATCGTCATCATTGTCATCATTTGAACTTTCATCTTTTTCATCTTCGCCTGCATTTTTTTGTTTCGCACTTGGACCAGTATTTTCATCTTCCATATAGTTTGTATCAATATCAATTATTTCTCTTACAAGAATTTCATCTTTTTGTAATTTTTCATCCCACTCAAAAAATTGTTGAGCAGTTATTGGGCTTTGAGATAAAGCAATTAGCATTACATCTTTTCCTGCTTCAATTCTTTTAGCAATAGCTATCTCGCCTTCTCTAGAAAGTAACTCTACACCACCCATCTCTCTTAGGTACATTCTAATCGGGTCATCACTCTTTTCGATAGTTTTCCCCTCTTCTTTAGATGAATTTTCTTTTTTTCTAAGTACTTTAAAATCTGATTTTTTTTCTACTAAAACTATTCCTTCATCTAAAATATGAATGAAAGCTTGTGACAGATTCTCGTCTGAAAGATTTCTTTTTCCTAGTGACTTACTGAGTTCTTCATAGGTGATGAACCCTCTGTGAGTGCCCCGACCCATCAATCTAGCAAATGATTTTGTTATAATTCTTTCCACAGCAATTTAAGTTTGAAAGACTTATATAATATCAAATTAGCAAAAATCCATTGCTAATTTATTCAGATTAGTTAGTTTTTCTCTCGTTTTTGAGGTCTTTTAGCTGATTAAAAGTCGTTTCACTTAAATCTTCTGAAAACTTCGATTCTAATTCTTGGATTCTTAATTCCAAATCATGATTA
>MDTG01165892.1_pt1 | contig 10300 bp, 11 predicted proteins | sample 811421 | NCBI WGS metagenome assembly MDTG01 (sample SAMN05326645, study PRJNA326480) | marine metagenome | isolation source: seawater | place: Pacific Ocean: South East | collected 2011
CAATCAAAAGAAAAAAACACTTAAGCCATTAGTAAATATAAATGGCAAGACCATCCTAGAAAGAATAATTAAAGTTTATCATAAAAATGGTGTAAAAAAATTTATTCTTTTAGGTGGATATAAAATAAATACTTTAAGTAATTTTATAAGACAAAAGCTAAATAAATACAATATTACTTTACTAAATACTGGTTTAAATACTGAGACTGGGGGTAGATTAATGATGGCAAGAAAAAATTTAAGAGAAGATATTTTTTTATTTACGTATGGAGACTCAATTACCAATTTTAATTTATCAAGAGCTCTTAAATTAAAAAAAAAGGATAATTTTGTTATGAGCTGTTATGAATATAATTTTCAATATGGAGTACTTGTCAAAATGCGAAACAAATTAAAAAATATTCACGAAAAAGATTATTTCATTCCAATTAATGCAGGATTTTATATACTTGATACTAATATATTTAAATTTATAAAAAATAAAAAAGAGAGTTTTGAAAAAAAAGTTCTTCCAAAAGTAATAAAATCTAAATATAAAATAATTTTAAATCAAGTGACTGAATGGTATCCAATGGACAGTTTAAAAGATAAAAAGGAAATGGAAATAAAAATATCATGAATTATTTTCTGAATTATTTTAGTAAACTAAGCAACAACGTCTCAAGTATTGATATAAAAAATTTAAAAAAATTAGGGAAGAAAATAATAGAAATAAAGAAAAAAAATAAAAAAATTTTAATATTTGGTAACGGTGGGAGCTGTTCGATCGCAAGCCATGTGGCTATTGACTACGCAAAAAATTTAGACTTAAATATATCTCCTTATACTGATCCTTCTCTATTAACCTGCCTTTCTAACGATTACAAATTTGAAAACCATATTAAAAAAACAATAGAGCTATATGCTAAAAAAGGTGATATGATAATTTTGATTAGTAGTAGCGGAACCTCAAAGAATATGGTCAATGCTATAAAATATGCTAAATCTTTAAAACTTTTTGTAACTACATTTACTGGTTTTGGCAAAAATAATTTTTTAAGGATGAATGGGAATTTGTCTTTTTGGATTAATAGTAAAAATTATAACACTATCGAGAATACTCATCAGATTTGGCTATTAACTTTGTGTGATTTTTTATCAAAAAAAAGGTTTTAGTGAAAATTCTTGTTACAGGAAATCTAGGATATATAGGCTCAGTTGTAACTGAAGTTTTGTCAGATTTATATGAAGTAGTGGGCTTAGATAATGGTCTTTATGAGGAATGCCTCTTGAAAGATGAGATTAAACCATCAAAACAAATAAAAAAAGATATAAGAGACATTGAAATTTCAGACCTTAATGGAGTTAATGCTATTATTCATTTGGCAGCATTGTCAAATGATCCTCTGGGAGAATTAAATATCGATTTAACAAACCAAATTAATTTTTTAGCAGTTAAAAAAATAGCCGATTTAGCAAAAAAAGCGGGAGTAAAGAGATTTATATATGTTTCGTCTCAAAGCATGTATGGAATATCAACCTCATTTAATGAGCTTGACGAGTATAGTAGTAAAAAAATTCCAATAACAGAATATGCAAAAACAAAATGGAATGCTGAAAAATATCTAGTTTCTTTAAATGATGAAAACTTTCTAGTAGTTTGCTTTAGACCATCAACCGTATTTGGGGCAAGCCCACGTCTGAGGTGTGATATTGTATTTAATAACTTTATGGCCTGTGCCTATACGACTGGTAAAATAGAAATTAAAAGTGATGGAAGTCCATGGAGACCAGTTGTACACGTTCGTGATGTAACTGCAGCATTAATTTCGGGGCTAAAAGCACCGAAAAATTTAATAGGCGGAAAATCCTATAATGTTGGAATTGAAAGTGGAAATTATACAGTAAAGGATTTAGCTGATATTGTAAAAAAGGTTATGCCAAATTGTGAAATTGTATTTACAAAAGAGCATCTAGTAGACCCTAGATCTTATAAAGTAAGCTTTAATAGAATTTTGAGTGAATTAAAAGATTTTTATAAACCAGAATGGAATCTAGAAAAAGGAGCAAATGAATTGATTAAATTTTTTAAAGAAGTTAATTTTAATGAAAAAGATTTTAGAGGAAAAAATACAAATAGAATTTTAAATTTAAAATCAAAAATTAACAATATAATAGATAACAATTTAAGATTTATAAATAAGTAAGAAAAGTTAAAATTTTCTGCTATATTAATTGAAAATTAGAAATATAAGTCATGTAAGTAAAATATAATGAAATTTATAAAACAAAAAATAAAAGGTGTTTATTTAATTAAACCTGAACCTTTTAAAGATTCAAGAGGAGTATTTAGAAGACATTTTTGTAAAAAAGAATTTTCAAAAAATAAAATTGATAGCAAAGTAGAACAAAGCAATGTATCAGAAAATCCTTTTAAAGGAACTTTAAGAGGCTTTCATTATCAATTGTACCCTTGCTCGGAAGGAAAAACACTTTCATGCTTCAAGGGTAAAATTTATGATATTGTCGTTGATTTAAGGGCAAAGTCAAAAACATTTAAAAAATGGATTTCTTTTGAATTAACCGAAAAAAACAGATTTTCAATTCATATACCAAAAGGATGTGCTAATGCTTTTTTGACATTGGAGCATAATACTATAATTCATTACTATTGCTCTCAAAAATATAATCCTAAATATGAGAAAGGAATAAGGTATGATGATCCTTTTTTTAATTTCAAGTGGCCAATTAAGCCAAGAGTAATTTCTAAAAAAGACACAAGCCATAAATTATTTTGATTTATGAAAAAAATTATTAGATCGGCTCACCCATCGATTACAAATCAAGAATTAAAATATATTGCTGAAGCTGCAAAAAATGGGTGGGGTTCTAAGATGAATAAATATTTAGATGAATTCTCAAATACTTTTAGAAAACATAGCGGGAAGAAATATATTTTAGCTACATCTCACTGCACATCAGCTATACATTTAGCTTTAATAGCTTTAGGTGTAAAAAAAGGTGATGAGGTTATTGTTCCAGACCTGACTTGGGTAGCCTCAGCTGCACCCATAACTTATTTAGGAGCTATACCAGTTTTTGCAGATATTGATCCTAAAACTTTATGTATATCAGCAGAGACCATAAAAAAAAAAATTACAAAAAAAACAAAACTAATTATAGTTGTTGGTTTATTGGGAAATTTGCCTGAATGGGATGATATAAAGGAGCTTTGTAAAAGAAAAAATATTAGAATTTTAGAAGATGCGGCAGAGTCATTAGGTGCAAAATATAAGGGAAAGAAAGCGGGTAGTTTTGGAGATGTTAGTGTTTTTAGTTTTAATGCAACTAAGTTAGTGAATTCTGGCCAAGGAGGATGTTTTTGCACTAATGATTATAAATTATATAAAGTTGCAAAATTACATTCTCACCATGGTATGAATAAAGAAAATCCAAAAAAGTTTTTTTGGTCTACAGTAGTTGGTTTTCAATATAATTGGACGAATATACAGGCTGCAATGGCGTTGTCACAACTGAAGAGAGTCAATGATTTATTAAAGACTAAAAAAACTATTTACAATAATTATAAAAATTTATTGCCAAAAAATAAAAATTTATCTTTAAACCAAAAAATTAAAAATGTAACGCAAACGTATTGGATAACATATTTAACTTATTCAAAAAATTATAAAATCAAAAAAGAAGATTTTATAAAAAAATTCAAAAAATATAATATAGATATTAGACCCATGTTTTACCCCGTGAGTTCAATGCCACCCTTTAAAAAATTTACAAAGAAAAAAAATATTTCTCTCCAAAATAAAAATTCATACAATATATCAAAACATTCAATTTGTTTACCTTCTGGAAATGATATTACTTATAAGGATCAAAAATTTGTCATTTCTATATTAAAAAAAATATTAAAAATTTAATAATATTTATGAGAATTATTGTAACTGGTGCAACAGGCTTTATAGGAAAAAATTTATTAAAACATCTAAAAAAAAAGAAACATGTTATTTTAGCCATATATCGAAATAAAAAACCAAAAAATTTTTTAAACGGAAAAAAAATTATATGGTTTAAATTTGATATTTCCAAATTTAAAACTTTACCAAAAAAGATTATTGAGTTTAGACCTCAAGTTGTATGTCACCTTGCTTGGACAGGAATACCATTATTTGATGTTAAAAATTCTATAATGAATGCTAATATGTCAATTTTATTTCTAAAGAAGTTAATTAAATTAAAGTCGTGTAAAAAAATTTTGGTTTCAGGTAGTTGTTTTGAATTATATCCAAAACAAAATTTAAATCTTTTTAAAAAATATAGTAATTTTATATGGGCTAAAAAAAATATAAGAGATTATTTATTTCATGAATCAATTAAACACAAAATTAAGATTGCATGGTTCAGAATATTTTTTGTATATGGCCCAGGACAAAGAAAAGAGTCTTTGATACCAACGATTATAAAAGATTTAAAATCTGATAGTTTCCCTGAAATAAAGAGCCCAAATAATAAAAATGATTTCATTTATATTGATGATGTTTGTGAAGCATTTATAAGAGGAATAAACAAAAATTTTAAATCAAATATTTTTGATATTGGATCTGGACATTTAACTTCCGTTTATCAAATTTTCAATTTTTTGGAAAAAAAAATTAAAAATAAATCAGATTTTTCAAAAAAACTTAAAAAAATTGCTTTAAAAAAGAAAGAAATAGATAAAGACTTAATTGCTGATATAAAAAATACAAAAAAAATTTTTGGCTGGTCTAATAAAAATAATATATATCAAGGTTTGCAAAAAACATTAAATGATTATAACCAAAACCCCATTTAGAATTAGTTTGGCTGGTGGTGGTACAGACTTCAAAAGTTTTTATAAAAAAAAAGAGGGCAAAGTGTTATCTTTTGCTATTGATAAATACATTTATGTAGTAGTTAAACGCCAAGTTGGAATTGTAGATTATAAATATAAAATTTCATGGAGCAAGGTTGAATTTTGCAACCAAATTCAAGAAATTGAACATCCAATAGTAAGAGAGGTTTTAAAATATTTTAAGATCAATTATCCAATAGAAATATCTACTTTTTCAGACATACCGTCTAACACTGGATTGGGTTCTTCCAGTGCATTTGCAGTGGGTTTAGTAAATGCAATTTTTAATTTACAAAATAAAAAAGTAACCAAATATAAAATAGCAGAAATTGCTTCTAAAATTGAAGTAGATATTTTAAAAAGACCGATGGGAAAACAAGATCATTATGCTTGTTGTTTTGGAAATATTAATTCTATATCATTTACAAAACATAAAATTACAGTTTACCCGATCTTAAAAAGTAAAAAATTTATTAAAATTATAAGAAATAATTTTTTATTGTTCTACACAAACATGAGGAGAGATTCTAGCGATATATTAAAAAAACAATTTAATATAAGTAAAAATCAAGAAAAAATACTGGATAAAATGAAAGAGCAAGTTAATCAAATATTAGATGTGGTGGTAAAAAAAGATAATTTTCGTAAGATTGGAAAAATTTTAGATGAGGGTTGGTCTCTAAAAAAAAAGATTAGTTCTAAAATTACTAGCTCAGAAATTGAAAGATATTATAAAATTGCAAAAAAAAGTGGCTCTGAAGGTGGAAAGCTTTTGGGAGCTGGTGGAGGTGGTTTCTTATTAATATATTGTTCTAGAAGTAAAAAAGAAAAAGTTTTTAAATCATTAAAAAAACTTTTTAGTTTAAATTTTGATTTAGATTTTAAAGGTACTCAAACAATCTATTCAAATACTGAAATCTATGAAAAAAAAAACTAATCAAAAAATACTAATAATCGGGTCTGACGGATATTTAGGAACCGAATTATATAATTATTTAAAAAAACGTCATAAATTAGTTGATGGACTAGATACAGGTTTTTTTAGAAAATCTATTAATAAAAAATGTAAAATTGCAAAGTACGACTACGATGCAAGATTATTAAGCAAAAATATTATTAAATACTACGATTCGGTAATACTCTTAGCTGCCAATTCAAATGACCCTTTAAGAAATTTTACTCAAAATAATTTTTATAAAATTAGTTATAATTTTACCATAAAAATTGCAAAAATCTGCAAGGAGAACGGAAAGAAGTTTATATTTCCATCTAGTTGTAGTGTTTATGGATTTGGTAAAAAAGTATTTAATGAAAAATCAAAAACTTATCCACTTACAGGCTATTCAAAAAATAAGATTAAAATAGAAAAACAATTAATAAAATTAGCCAATAAAAAATTTAGCCCAATAGCATTAAGATTCTCAACAGTTTTTGGATTTTCAGAAAGAATGAGGTTTGATTTGGTTGTAAATATGCTTTCTGCTCTTGCTATCGTAAAGAAAAAAATTATTTTAAATTCTAATGGAGAAGCATGGAGGCCTCACATTAATATAGTTAATGTTTGTGAGTCTATTGATCTTGTATTAAATCATAAATTTAATAATGGAAAATTAAATATTTTTAATGTCGGATTTAACAATAATAACTTAAAGATAATACAAGTAGCTAAAATTATTAAAAAAATAACAAGATGTGAAATTTTAATTAATCCAAAAGATAAAGATAATTTAGTAAATGATAAAAAAATTAAAAATGGCAAAGACCGAAGGACTTATGTTGTTAATTTTGACAAATTTAACAACAAATTTAAAACTTTTGGGAAAAAGCAAGACCTTAAAAGAGATATTGGTCTTCTTATAAAACAATTAATTAAAATTAAATTAAATCAAAAAATTTTTAATAATTTAAATTTTCACAGACTTCAAAAACTTGAATATCTTATGGATAAAAAAATGATAGACAAAAAACTATTATGGTTAATAAATGAAAAAAAATAATTTTATGTCTATTAAAATAAATATTATTGAAATTCAAGACGAAAAAGCTTTATATATAGATGCAAAGATTGATCTTAAGTTAGTAAATCACTAATTAGTAAAATGAAAAATAGTAAAAATCAAAATAAGTTAACAATAATTATTGCAACATATAACCGTCAATCTGAAGTTTTAAAAAAGATTAAATTTTGGCAAAAATATAATTTTAACATAATCATTATTGATGGATGTAAAAAAAAATTGGAGTTTAAATCAAATAATAAAAAAATAAGATATTTTCACAGAGATGAGTTTCAATACAATAAAAGAATAATATTCGCTTCTAGTAAAATTAAAACTAAATATGTTAAACTTGAAAGTGATGATGATTATTTTTTACCTGATGCTTTAATTAAAAGTATTAACTTTCTTGAAAAAAAAAAAAATTATTCAGCGGTTTTTGGAAAGTGCGGTATCTATAGCACTTTTCAAAATAAAGTTTACATAAATTCAATTTTCAATCATCACAGAAGTTTAACAAGTAATTCTACAGCTGATAGATTGAGAAAATTTTTTTCAAATTATAGCCCAGCTCTTTATTATTCCATTACAAGAAAAGAGATATTTTTAAAAAATATAAAAGTGCTAAAGAGTACTATGTTCAGTTATGGAAATGAATATGAAAAATTTTCTGAAATTCATTTACCTATTTCAATTTGTTTAAATGGAAAAATTAAAGTTTTAAAAAGTATGTTTTGGATAAGAAAGGATGATGATATTAAAAATAGAATACCATTTGAAACAATAAAAAAAATAGAAACTGCTCCCGGAGATTATTCTCAAATGTTTAAAGATTTTAATAATAAAATTAAAAAAAACTATTTTAAAAAATTTATTACTAATTTAATAAAATATAATAAACACAAATTTTACTCTGTTATTTCTTTTGATGAGTTAAAATCTGTACTTGATAAATATTATATTGATTGTAATTATAAAGTGACTAAAAGAGACAAATATAAATATTTAGAAAAAATTAAAAAAATAATTTTTTTTATTATTCCCAGTTACTTAAAAAAATTAATTAGATTCTCTTTGGGAATAAACGGATTAAATATAGATAACATAATAATTTATAAAAATAAAATGAAGTATAGCTTTAAAGAAAACGATATGAAATATTTGAAAAAAATTCTAATGAATTAAATTAATTATGTAAGTAGCACATACTACCAAATATATTTCTCTCATATATGTTTGGATTTCTGTAAAATCGTATATGTGAACCAATTTCAGCATTATTCCAATGCGCGTATCTAGGACCTTTTAGTAAAAGTTTTAATAATCTTGGATCAGTTTTATAAATTATGTACTTCGAGTCTTTTATTAATTCTTCTTTCTGTATTATTTTAAGGCCTCCTAAGTCATCTTTTGGTAGCTTAATAAATTTATCATAAATTTCAATATAAACGTCAGTTTTAACCCTTATATTGAGAGCTAATTTCTTATCTAAAAATTTTATATATGCTGATTTAGCTAAATCAGTAATTTCATCTAAATCTGGCATCTCATCACTTTCATAATCAAGTTTTTTATTACTTAGATTGTTTTTTAAATATTCTTCATATTCAGTTTTACAAAATGGCTTATATGGATTGCTAGTTTTGTTATTTGTTAAATCAAAAAAGTCTCCAGGATTTAGTAGCATTGGTTTTGAATAATTTTGTTTTTTAGATAAAAAATTATAAGCATCATTAACAGAATAAGCACCTCTTAGACGATCTATTTTACTTAAACTTCCTGATAACGCATAAGTTCCCGCGAATGGTAGAAAATAATTTGGTTTTAAGTCGTTAATATACCCAAGTGCTTTATTTAAAGCTTCTATTGATATTCTTTCACCTTCTTTAATTTTGTTAATATCACTTAAATTATCAAAACATTGAGGATAAGGTCCTGAAACTTGATACCCGCAAAGCAGAGCACTGATTTTTCTATAATTTTTTTTTATATCCTCGAATGTTGATTTGGCTAATTCATATGGACAATCATTAACATTAACTAAAACATTTTGTGAGTCATCAAATATTGCTAATGTATCTAATTGTTGTGAACCATTAGCATTATTTAGTAAATTCGCGCACCCAAAAAATTTGTAACATAGATCTGGTTTACAATTGTCACTAGCTAAAATTCTTAATTTTACATTTTTACTAATTTGAAAATTTTCACCGTTAGGTAATTCAATTACTTTAAATCCAAATCTTTCTAATTTAAATTTTAAAAATTTAGAATGATATTGATGAATATAAATAGGAATATTCTTATTAATTCTCATAAGTGTTTTATCTGAAGAATGATCAGGATGTATATGGCTGATATACATGGCATCATAATTATTGATCTCATCAATATTTTTTTCAATATCAAAATGAGGAAAATGAGACCAGGAGCCAAAGTATTCTCCATCGGTTAGCCATGGGTCTTGTAATACTTTAAAATTGTCAAATTCTAAACCAACTGTCGAAGATCTGTAAAGTTTAATTTTCATTTATAATTCTTTATTAAGTATATAATAATTAATTATTAAAAGACAATATTTATAATTTATTTACAATTTTTATATAATTATTAAATTAAAACATGATGCAAGTAAATTTAAAAAATTTCAATGATTAAAAACATTAATTTTAAAGATAAAAAATTTTTAAATTTTTTAAAAAAAATTGAGATTAAACATTCTGAAAATCGTGATATCAAAAATTCTCCTTGGAAATTCAAAAACTTAAAACATTTTTATTTCAAACAATTAATAAATAAAAAAAAAATAGTTGGAGTAATGGTCTATAGTAAACATAAAAATAATTATCACTTAAATTTTCTTTATGTTGATAAAAAATTTAGAGGTTCGGGGTTAGGTAAAATTATGATGAGGTATTTAACCAATAAAAAAGACAAAAAAATCTTTACAACTCACGTATATAAAAACTTAAAAGATGCACTAAAATTTTATTATACAATAGGTTTTAAAAAGTATAAAAATAATAAAAAACTTCATTTTTTTATTAAAAATTGCAAAGATTTCAACCCAAATGTTTATAGGACAAAATATTTACTATTAAAGAATTGAAATAAAATAGTGATGACTATTTAATGGTTATATATATATTTAAATTACATAAATATGATATTTTCATAAAAGATATCAATTAAACTCGTTAAAAAGTGATTTCAAATATTTAGTGTAATTACTATGATGATTTTAATTAATTATTTATATGAAGAATCTTAAATTTCAATAAAGTTAAAATTTAAGATTTTAAAAATTTTATAAAAAATTATTTATTATCAAAAAGATACTTATAAAAATTTTTTTCAGTGCATAAATCAAGCCAATTGAGCTATTAGTACTGGTCAGCTGCACGCATTACTGCGCTTCCACATCCAGCCTATCAAC
>MDTG01169327.1_pt1 | contig 10300 bp, 7 predicted proteins | sample 811421 | NCBI WGS metagenome assembly MDTG01 (sample SAMN05326645, study PRJNA326480) | marine metagenome | isolation source: seawater | place: Pacific Ocean: South East | collected 2011
GTTGCCACCCAAGAATACTATGGGACTTATCACAATTTAATTTTAAAAGTTTTGCCTCCTCGAAATTTTGTTTTATCTCAACCTTAAATTCTGAATAACCATCCCAATATTCAGAAAGTAATTTAACCATTTGTAAGACATTTACTTCGTTAGCACTATATGGACCAAAGTTAAATGATTCACCGCAAATAAAGTTATTATTTTCTATGTATTCAGCGAGTTTAAGATATCCATTTATTGGATCAAAGACATGTTGCCATGGTCTTGTTGAGTTTGGTGATCTTATAATCACCTTACTTTTATTAAGCCAAGCATTAATACAATCAGGTATCAAGCGATCTTTTGACCAATCGCCTCCTCCAATAACATTTCCAGCTCTTGCTACTACTAATTTGATATTTGTATTTTTAAAAAAACTATGAAAATAAGATCGAATAGCTATTTCAGCACATGATTTAGAAGCACTGTATGGATCTTTACCCCCTAGTTTATCATTTTCTCTATAACCATATATCCACTCTACATTTTCATAAACCTTATCACTTGTTATCATAATTATATTTGTTTTATCTAAATTATTTCTTATTGATTCAAGCAAATTTATTGAACCTAATGTATTAGTATAAAAAGTGTTAATTGGATTAGAAAAACTTTCAGAAACTATTGCTTGTGCTGCCAAATGAAACACTAAGTCTGGTTTGATTTCTTTTATGACATAATTTACATTTTCTAAATTTTTTATATCCATATAAAAACTTTTTATTAAGTCACCTCCATTAATATCCCTAAAATGAGATTTTTGATTATTTAAAGGTTTTAAGGATAAACCGTATACATCTGCTCCCATTTTTTTTAAGATCAATGATAACCAAAAACCTTTAAATCCTGTATGGCCAGTCACTAAAATTTTTTTGTTCTTAAAATTATTCATTTATTAAATTCTTTTTGTTTTGAAATAAAATACTCTTGAAGAGAATTTATCAGAAGGTCGATTTTAATTATATTTGTCAAAGCAACACGAAAATATTTACCATTTTTATCTTTTATCCTTGAAAGCTCTTTTAAATAAATATTATGCGAAAATAGCAAATACTCTGATAATCCATTACTCCATCTAGGATCTTTTATTAAAAAGGTAACAAAACTAGCATTTGAATCTAAAACTTTACTGATAAAAGGAATATTTTTTAGATTTTCAACTAAATAAGATCTATCTGATTTGGCATGAATAAAAGATTGTTTTAAATCAGAGCGATATTTTAAAGATATTTCTAAGAAATATTCAGCAATTGAATTCATATTCCAAATAGGAAGATTATTCATTATGTAATTATATATTAATTTATTTTTTGTATAAATATAACCTAATCTTAAACCTGGAACTCCATGCGCTTTACTGAGACTTTTAATAACTAATATATTTTCTAGGGGATCATCATCTAAAAAATTAATAATTGTGGGTTGATCAGAATAATCAATAAAAGATTCATCAATAATAAAAATCTTATCTTTATTATTTCTCGCCTTATCATAAATATAATCAGTATCTATTAACTTACCTGTAGGATTATTAGGGTTTATTATACAAACTATATCTGAAATATTAATAACTGAATTTAAATCATAATTATCATTAAATAAATCATTATATAAATTTGTATATTTAAAAACACGAGTATATTCCCCAAAAGTAATATCTGGCATTGCGACCTTTTTATCTCCGAAATAATTCCTAAGAATAGGATAAACTTGAGCCGCTCCAGACAAAGCTATTATCGAATCATCACTACAACTCTCTAAAAATGATACTTTTCTATTTAAGATTAACTGAGAAGAACCATAATTAAAAATAAGTTTATCAATATATCTTTTCATACTTGAGATCATTGAATCTGTCGGATAATAGAAATTTCTGATAAAAGTAAAATCCTCAATTGGGAAATTCCAATATCCACCATGAGATTTCTCTAATATTTTCTTTCTATTTTTAGTATCAAAAATAAATTCTGCTACAGACAAATCATTAGGATCATCTACTTCTGCCCAATCATAACTATCAACTTCTATTGCATATATTTTCTCCCTATTCATATAAATAAGGAGACCTAATATCAATTCGTAGTAACAAGAACTATCTATATTGGCAGCGTAAAAAGAAAGCATTTTCTTAAATTCACCAAAAACAAATTTATTTGAAAATTTATAAATATTTAAAGTTTTATATTTATCTTTAAAATTAAATTCTTTATCATGTAAGTGAGGAGGATATACAGCAGATATTTTATCCCCTATTTTGTCTATAACTGTTCCGTCCATACCTAAAACATATTTGCTGATAAGAGCTGCATTTTCATATTTGGAATTAAAAAGAGTTTTTATAATTTCTTTTTTAAATATCAAGTCAGACTCAATTAAGAAAATGTCATCATTTGTATCAAGTTCATTTAATGCTAATGAAACAGAATAAATATTATTAGTTTTATAAAAATCATTATTATATACATAATTTACATTTATATTCTTAAACTTCTTAGATACAAATTCAATTATTTCCTCGCTTTTATAACCAGTCACAATGCAATAATTTTCTATTCCATAATAAATAAGTGATTCAATTATCATTCCCAATATGGTATTTCCAGCTACCTCTATCAAAGATTTATGCCTTTTATTAGTAAAAGGCTTCATTCTATTCCCATATCCAGCTGCAAGTATTAGAGCAGTGTATGGCATATAATTTTATAAATTTATATTATAACAGTAAAGATTCTGTCTACAAAAAATTAATTTAAAAATTTAAAAAATTAGTTAACTTTATCATCAAAGAAAATAGATCCAATAATATCAATATATAGTTCATCTAATATATCTTCTTTCAATCTTATTTCAGATGCCGTCACTTGATTATTTGTATATAGTATAATGCTCTTAGTTGAAGCAATTAAATCCTTAGATTCATGAGAAATTATAATATTTAATTGAGAGAAATTTTCATTAATATAATTCACAAATTCGTTTACTTTTATAGAGTTTTCTTTATTCATTAAATATATTCCAAAAATATCTTTATCAATGATTCTGTTATTTTTTAAGATAGATTCAAATATAGGTTTCCATAATAAAGTTTCCGTACTCTTGAAATTTTTAAGTAATTTATGTCTTGAGAAAATACTTAATAAATAATTTTCACTAATTTTTTCATAATAAAAATATAGGCAATAAGAAATTATTGCTGAGACAAATAAGGATTGTGCTATAAGAATAATAATTAATAAAAATTTATTAATAGAAATATCTCTAAATTCCGAATAAGTAAAGATAACATTATTTTCTAATATAGATTCATTAGGGGAAAAACTATTTTCTGGTTTATTAATTAATCTAGATTCTTTATACTCCTTAACATATTCCATAGCATCAGTATATGCATTTAAAAGAAGTAAATTATATTGAGTCAGAATTTCTATTTTATCTTTAGGTGAAATAAATTTACTATTTGAATCCTTATCTTGATAAAAATTTATAAGACTTTTATCAATAATTAAATTACTTTTTAAAGATGGAATTAAAATTCCTTTATCCCCTACAAGAGAATTATCTCCATTAATATTATATTTTAATTTGTATTCAATCAATTTATTTAAACTTACTATGAAATTATTTTTATTTTGCAATATACTTCCTACTATTCTATTTTTTATATAATTTTTAAAAAATTTCTTATAAGAATTTAAAATGATATTAATATTATCTTCAGAGCTACTTTTATAAATGATTTGAATGTTATTAGAGTTATGCTCAAGAACTATATTATTATTATACCAATTATAAAAATTAGATTCTATTGGATCTTTATCATTAATATTTGCATTTATATAGTTTTTATGAACTTTTTTTAATAAGTCAATTAAATCCTCTTTAGATATGGGTTTAATAATCTTAACATTTTTAGAGATCTCTATATTCATAGATTTTTCTATTTTTCTAGATTTATTAAAAACATATAAAAAACTTGTAGAAGATAAAAATACAGTTAATAATATAAAGATTCTTAACTTTTTAAAAAAAATAATTTTTATGATTTTAAGATCATTTGAAAGATTAAAATTTAACATCTTAATTGAGCTTAAAATATAAAATTAATTAGTATATTAAATCTTCTAAAGTAAGCAAAATTTCTTATCTCACAAAACTTAATATTTTTTACTAAAAATTTTTAATACTATAAATACCATAAGGAAGGCAAAATTGAAAAGGAAAGAATCATCATATTAATTTTTTTATATTTAAAATCTGTGTTAAGAATTCCTATTGGAATTGGTAAAATTAAAAATAAATAACATAATAATATTCTTGCTAATACTACTGGCTTCAAACCAATAATTATGAAAGGAATTATTGATGTGATAATTAATAAACTAAACTTATTATATTCAGAAAAAATTTTAAGATTTTTATTTGCCTTGAAATAAAAAGTAAATAAATATTGACTAATAAATATTATTAAAATTGTAAACAAGTAAATAAATGGGGTTGCGTATGTATCATATCCAAATGCTCCCAGTCCTTTTGCAAACCATTCTTTAGTAAAAATTGCTAATGGAAAATAAAAAATAAGCACCCCAATAAAATGGTATACGTTTAATCTTTTAGTGAAATTAAAAATAAAAATTATTGGTATAAATAAAATTAAAGAATTATGTATTATAAAACCTGCAAATATACAAATTATTGCTTTTGTTAAATCATTGACCTTTAAAAAAAATAAAATTGCAGCTAGAAAAGCAAACGAAGATCCAGATCTTAATAAATTTTGAAATGATAATAAAACAGGTAAATATAAAGTGACAAAAGGAATCATAGATATATTTATATAATTATCCTTCTGATTAAATATTAATTTTGAGAATTTAACTATTGTATAAAATAATAAAAAATACAACGGAGCCATATAAACATTAAATGTTGTTATACAATCCTTAAAAATATTTCCATAAATATTTAAAACAGGCCAAAACAAAAAGTTTCTTTGTGTCCAGGCTGAGATAACTTCATTAAGTGAATTAAGTGGATTTAGTGCAACTTTGCAATAATAAGAATAATCAGATGCTATCAGTGATAAATTATTACTAGTATGTAGGGAAAGCAATAATATTGATGAGAACGTGAATAAACATGCTGCTTTATAAACCTTGATTTTAAAATTAAAAAATTGTAGAAAAAAAGTTAAGGATAATATGAAATATCTTAATAAGGCTAATACGTCACCATGTATTGGATAATTAATTTGATCTACCATACTGTTCTTCCCCCATCAATTGCAATACACGCTCCGTTCATATAACTCGAGGCATCACTAAGTAAAAAAATAATTGCACCTTTATATTCATTTATTTGGGCCATTCTTCCAAGGGGAATTAACTTAGATATCTTTTCTTTAAATTCCTCACCTTGATTATTTTCTACTCCTCCAGGGCATAAAGTATTGCTCCTTACACTACCTTTAAAATATGTAGAAAAATATCTACTCATTCCTATTAAACCCGTTTTAATAACAGAATATGTAATTGGCTTAACTGGTTGTAATTTAGAATTAGGATCTAAAGATTTATCCATATAAAGTCTTTGATCTGGAGCTATTAATCCTAAATCAGATGAAATATTTAATATCACCCCATTATGTAGATGGGAGGTTAAATGATCTGAAAATACTCTTACAACCAAATAACTTCCCTTTAATCCAACATCTAATTCAAGATCCCATTGCTTTAAATCATAATCTTCCATCCTTCCAAGATTGCTCAACCCACTGGAATTAACTGTTGGATTTATTGCAGCATTATTGATAATCCCTGAAATTTTAATATCCTCTTTTTCTAGTTGTTTTTTAACTATCGATAATTGATCAATATCGGTTATTGAACAATTAAAAATTGGTATATCTACATTATAAATACTCTTTAAATAATTTTGAAGAGAAATTAAAGCATCATTATTAATATCTATAGCAATTGGAATTCCAGAATATTCAATAATTGCAGAACAATGTTGTCTGCCTAACAATCCAGATGCTCCAGTAACAACAAAATATCTTTTATGAAGATCAAATAAAGAATCCATTCAATCAAATGATTAAATAATCCTAACTAATTTAACAAATCAATATAAAAATCTTCATTTATATTAAGATAATCAGGTGTTTTACACACATTCAATTAGCAAAAATAATATTTTAATGTCTATTATTTATTTAAAACCAGATCTAGATATTAAGAAATTAATATTAACCTTTTTTAAAAGAAATAAATTACTAAAAAGTAATTTAAGTTTCTTTAAATCTGGAAGAGAAGCTTTAGTATATGGATTAAATTGTTATGGAATAGATAAGGAAAGTTATATTCTTGTCCCTGGTTATATTTGCAATACAATTATTGAATCTTTAAAAATAAATCAATATAAAATTTTATTTTTTGATATAAATAAAGATTTTTCCATCAATATAAACTCTATAAAAAACTTTTTAAAGAAATATAAAATAAAAGCATTATTAGCTGTTCATTATTTTGGTTATATAACTAACATAAAAGAGATAAAAGAGATATGTAATATGAACAATGTACTTCTTATTGAGGATTGTTGTCATAACTTCCTTTCTCAAAATAATGAAAAGAATATTGGTTTCAATGGAGAAATAACAATTTATAGCTTTCGCAAAACAATTCCAGTTCTTATTGGGGGTGCTTTAAGAGTAAAGAAGGATAAAAATATAAGAAAATATAGTATTAGAAATATAACTTTTTCTGAGTTAATCTTTATAAGCAAAAAAATAATTTTATTTATAATAAAGTTAATTGGATACCCGAATATATTATATTTAAACTCTAAATTAATTTTTAAAAACAGTAAAAATATCCTTAATAAAAAGATTTCTTTAATTGAAAATAAAATAATTAAACCTATAAATCCATCATTTCTCTCAAAGACATACTTGCAGGATTTAAAATATCACAAAGAAACTATATTAAAAATACAAAATAATTATAGAATTTTAAGAGATAATATTAATTTAAAATATATTCAACCTATAAGTGATGAGGAAAATCTAAATGAAGTTTTGCAATTTTTTATTATTAATAGTAATGATGAGGAATTAATAAAACATTTAAATAAAAACAAAATTGAAGTAATGAGATGGCCAGGAGAGGATCTGCCTTTTGAAGTAAAAGATAATATAGAGAAATTTCCTAATACGAACTTTCTTAATAAGAACATTATGCTTCTACCAATACATCAAGGTTTAGATAAAGAAGAATGCTTAAGAATAAGTCAGATATTAAATATTTACCTATCATTAAAATCAAATAAAAATATTAAAAAGGTCTTAAATGATAGAGAAAAATAATCTAGTAACTGTATTAATAGCAGTTTATAAAGGTGATAATATTAATCATTTTAATAAATCTATTTCTTCGCTGATAAATCAGAAAGATTATATATCAGAAGTCTTAATTATTATTAATGGATATATAAGTAAAGATTTTATAAATCTTATACATTATTTTTCAGAAAAATTAAAAATTAGAATTGTTAAATATAGAGAAAATATTGGCATATCAAAAGCACTTAATATGACTTTACCTTTAGTAAATAGTGAATGGATTGCAAGATTAGATAGTGATGATATTTGTGATAAGAATAGATTTAAAAACATTAATCAAATAATAAATAAATATGGAAAAAAATATGATATTTTCGGCACATATATACAAGAATTTAGTAAAACAATAAATGACAAAAAAATTATTAGGAAAGTCCCTATTGACCCAAATAAAATTAAATTATTTTCTATTTTTACTAGTCCAATGAATAATGTTACAACCTTTTATAAAAAGTCACTTACCTTAAATGATAATAAATTCTATCCTGAAATTGATGGATTTGAAGATTATGCTTTATGGCTTAAATTAATTAATAAAAAAATAAAAATTAAAAACTTTCCTTTAATATCAGTCTATGTTCGCATCGGAAATAATATGTTAGGAAGACGCGGAGGATTTAAATATATTAAAAATGAAATAAAATTTAGAAGATATTGTCTGAAATATATTGATTTTATTTATTTAATCCCATATATTTTAGCTTCTATAATTAGAGTTTGTATATTTATTTTGCCAAACTCATTAAAAAAATATTTTTACATTATTAAAAGAAAATATCTTTAGAATCAAGAATTATCATTAATTATTTTTTTTATTAATTTAATGTTATCTATTGCAATATTATTAGAATTAATTTTGACATTTGAATTATTAAAACTTTTACTAATTTCATTATCCAGAACATAATCTAATTCTTCTTGAGAATTTATTTTATATCTAATATCAATAGGTAAATCTTTATGGTATTTATCAGTTTTGTGTAAATTAAAATAAAAGGAATTTATTCCATATAAATACAATTCATATACAAGGCTAGAAAGGGATGAAATGCAAATTTTACTTTTAGCAGATTCTTCATAACACGATTTACCAAGTTTTTTATTTTCTATAATATCTGCATTACCTTCATAAATTTTTTTATAGAATTCTTCTTCATTTAAATTGTAGTAAGGTACAAACCAATCTTTAGTATTCCTATTTGATCTAGTCAATATACCAACTTTTATATTTTTTCTTTTAACATAATCTGCAATCATTATATTCATTAACTTCATAGCTTCAATCTGCTCTATATAGTCATTATCAATAGATATATTTCCTCGCCATGCTGAAATGATTAAAATATCTCTACTAATATTAAAATTTAATTTTTTACTTTGAAAAATTTTTGCAGCTCTAAAAGAGCCATTTACATATACTTTATTAAATTCCCAACCCATATTTTTTAGAATTTTTAGCTGTCTATCACTATAAGTGAAATAAATATCATGACTACATATTGGCGTCCTTTCCCAACTATTTCTAAGCCCATTTTGAATAGAAATATAATTCAAATTTAAATTATAAATTTTAATTATTCTGCCTACTCTAGGATGATTGTCTATTAAACTAAAAACTAATTTAGGTTTTACTATTTTTATTACTGTAAGAATTCTTATATCTCTTAAAAAAGATATTATTTTAATTAAAAAGTTATTATTTTTTAATTTAAATAGAAATTTTTTATGTATAAAAATATTTTTGATAAATTTTAAATTAAAATTAAAATTTAATAAGAACTCAGAGGGTCTTGTTTTTAAAATATAAATTTTCTTATTCTTTGGAAATAAATCAAAAATACTATCAATATCAATTTCATCAAAAATTATTATATCTGCTTTTTTTGGTTCGCTAAAATTAAACCTTTTTAAATTTTTTATAAGATTCATATATTATTATTTTAAAATAATAAAACTAAAAAATTTTTGATAGCACTATTTCATACTTTAAAAAACAATAGCATATATATTATAAAACATGGTATTGTCTAAAATGAATAACTTCAAAGATGAAATTATCATTTGAAAAGAATATTTCCTCGAAAATATCAGAATATCATTATTTAATTGCTGAGATAGGAATTAATCATAATGGATCTCTTGAAATAGCAAAAAAATTAATTGATAATAGTAAGATGGCAGGTTTTGATGCTGTTAAATTCCAAAAAAGAGATATTAATACTGTTTATTCTGAAGAGATTCTAAATACCCCCAGAGAAAGTCCATGGGGTACAACTACAAGGGAACAAAAAGAAGGATTAGAGTTTTCTATTGAAGAATATAAAGAAATTGATAATTACTGCAAATCTATTAACATGCCATGGTTTGTTTCATGCTGGGATATTAATAGTCAAAAACAAATGCGAATTTTTTCTACACCTTTTAACAAAATTGCCTCTGCGATGGCTACTAATCGTAAGTTTGTTAAGGAAGTTGCTTCTGAAAGGAAAGGTACATTTGCCTCAACTGGAATGATGGAGATGGAAGAGATTGAAATATTAGTAAAGATATTTGAGGAATATTCATGTCCTTTAATTCTTATGCATACTGTAAGCACATATCCATCAAAAGATGAAGATTTGAACCTAAAATGCATTGAAACACTATCTAATAAATTTAATGTTCCAATAGGCTATAGCGGTCATGAGGTGACTACAGCTCCCTCTATTTATGCAGCTTTATTAGGTGCAGTAGCCATCGAAAGACATGTCACCCTTGATAGAGCTATGTATGGCAGTGATCAATCAGCATCTCTTGAGAAAGAAGGAATGTATGCCTTATGTTCTACTCTGAGAAAAATAAATATTTGTATGGGTGATGGCA
>MDTG01171395.1_pt1 | contig 10300 bp, 10 predicted proteins | sample 811421 | NCBI WGS metagenome assembly MDTG01 (sample SAMN05326645, study PRJNA326480) | marine metagenome | isolation source: seawater | place: Pacific Ocean: South East | collected 2011
ATTTAATAGTATCTGGCTCAAAGCGATTAACTTTTATATTCCCATAGTGTCTCGGATTTCTTTTATTTATAGTGCTTGTGAGTAATGCACGAAACTTAAGTGTATCTAAAGAGGTTTTTTTTTTTGGATCTGTGAATACTATAAATCTTAAATCTGGGATGTTTTTTGCAAGAAATACAATAAAACGTGAGGCTTGATTTTCATCAAAGACTATATTCTTAATTTTATTTTTTTTAATAATCGTTAATAATCTTAAAATAAACTTAACATCTTCACCTTGTAATTTTTTCTCAGAAAAATCTAATAATGAAATACAATCAATTATAGTTTTTATTATATCGTTTAAACCAAATGTTTTATTTTTTTCAAAAGTTTTTTGTGGATTAAAATCTAATTTATTTTCAGGAAGATTTGATTTATCAAAAATTTCAATATTATTTGAGTTTATAATACTTTCATTTTTTTCAAAACTTAGAAAATCTAACTCATTTTTATTAATTACTTGAGTTTTACGAAATCCTAAATCTGTTCTCGGTAACTTTAAGAGAAATGATCCAAAAGTAGCAGTATCAATATGTGAACAAAATTTTGAAGTCTCATGTAAATTTATCATATCTTGTCCCCGATTATGTTGTCTTGTATCTTTCATTCCCCCAATTTTAATCCATTGTTTCTTTTTTAATAAATTTCCACCAGCACCACCCCCACCATTTAAAGGAAATTCAGGGTATGATAATGCAGAATGATTTAAACTTTGTAAATACTGGTCAACAATTTCCATATTTTTTTCATAAATAAAAAAATCATCTTTAAGAAATTTTCTTGGAACCAATTTATATTCATCACCTTCGAGTCCAAATTGTTGAGGATTTTCTAGAAGATTGATTAAATTATTAAAGACTGAAAGTGGAAAAAATGCATCTGAGCCAGTTAACATCAAATTCTCTCCGAGGCTATTTTCGATACCTATATTAATTGCTTTAGAATAATCAAAAGACAGTTCACACTTTTCAGTTTCTTCTTTTGGGACATTTATAAATTTAATTGCTGGACACAAAGAAATTTCTTTATAAAAATAATTTGATAATGGATCACTTGATCCCCAATCTACAATCAAGTACTCAACTTTACTTAAAGCATTCATTTTATTTAATGAATAATTTAAATAATTTAAAATAAATTTTGTCCGCTGTAATTGATTATCATGATACTTATCATTTTTATTTGTGGTTAAAATCGATAATAAAGGACGTTTAGTCATTAAGATTTTAAATCTCTTTTTATAAAGTTTTTATAGATCAAAAATCTAGTCATTCGATGAATATATTATTTTTGAACCACTTTTTTCAAATTTAAAAGGAACAATAAGCTTATTTTGTAGGCTATCTTTTATCTTTTTATGATTTTCTTTTTTTGCATAAAAGAGCATGAACCCACCACCGCCCGCACCAAGAAGCTTGCCACCAATAGCCCCTGCATTTATTGCTGTATCATAAATCTCATCAATGGCTGGAGTTGAAATATATTTTGTCAAATTTTTTTTTAAAAACCATTGTTCATTCAATAGTTTTCCAAACTCATCTATAGAAGTTTTGTCATTCAATATAATTTCTTTAGCTTGTTTGACAATTTCAGTCATTAGATTTAACTCTTTTTCTTTAGATGGTGTTGATTCAATTTGAAACTTTGCTATTTTTTCTGCTGTTCTAGAAAATCCTGTAAAACATAAAATTAAATTTTCCTCAAGAGATTTAAGCCTTTCATCTGAAATAGAAATCTCTTCAACCTGAAAGGTTTTATCTTTATTAAATTCTATAATGTTAAATCCCCCAAAAGCTGCCATGGTTTGATCCTGAGACCCTACAGCCTCACCAATAATATTTTGTTCTAAGTTTATAGCGTTTAACGCTAGCTCTCTTTTGGTTATATTGTGATTTTTAAAAGCGTATAAAGCGTTTAAAAATCCTACAGTAAAAGTAGAACTTGAACCGAGCCCAGACCTGGCTGGCAAGTCTGCATTATAAACCATTTCTATACCCTCTTTTATATCTAATAATTTTGTAGCTTCTCTAACCACAGGATGTTTAATTTCCTCTAGAGAATTAACTTGTTCTTTCAAATAATATTGAATTACATGTTTATACTCAAAAAAAGGGGGAAGTTCTCTTACCGTTATATACGCATATTTATTAATAGTTGAGCTTAGAGTCATCCCTCCTTTTTTTTCATACCAAATAGGATAATCCGTTCCTCCTCCAAAAAAAGACACTCTCAAAGGTGTTCTAGAAATTACCATATTTTTTTTCTGGTGTGGTATCTTTGTAAAATTCTCTATACCAGTCTATAGTCAATTTTAATCCCTCTCTCAAGGAAATTTCTGGTTTCCAATTACATTTTTCTCTAATTTTATCAGTATTAATGAGACGCTTAGGTATCATTGTTGGCATAGAAACGTCATACTTTACATTAGCTGAATTATTATTATCAACCTCTAAAATTGTTTTTAAAACCTCTTTAATAGTTACCGGAATACTTGACGCAATATTTATTGAGTCAAAATCATCAATTTTCTCAAAAGCATTTAGTAAACCAATTATAAAGTCATCAATAAATAGAAAATCTTTTACGTCGTTTCCATCCCCCCATACTGATAATGGATCTTGTCTTTCAATACTCTTTCGAATTAGCGCTGCAATAACTTTTGATTCTGTCCATGTAAATTTATCGTTTGGTCCATAGAGATTTCCTGGTCTAATGACTAATGTTTTCATTGGATTCTTTATATGTTTTGCGTACATTTTACTCATCATTTCTGAAAACAACTTCATCCATCCAACGATAAAATATTTTGAAAAAAATTCATAATTCACATCATCCTCTTTAACAGGAAAATTCGTAACTGGATAAACAGTATTACTGCTTATGAAACAAAATTTAGAAACTTTATTTTCATAGGCTGAAGATAAAATTTGAGAATTCATTATAACATTAGGGGTTAAATGAGCTAATGGTGTTTTTTCTATGACAGCCGCTCCCGAAGTATTCGCTGCAACCATAAAAACAAAATCAATGTTTTTTGTTGCCATCAAACAATCTTGATAGTTTGTATAATCGGCTTTAATAAACTTTACATTTGGTAGCTTTAGATTTGGTTTTCTTTTGAAATAAGAACCAACTATATTTGCTCCAAATTCACTTAATTTTTTTGTAAGATGTGTGCCAACAAATCCTGAAGCCCCAGCAACAAGAATATTTTTTCCTTTATAAAAATTATCATTTTTCATTATTTTTTTTTTCTCTGAATTTTTTTGAAATATCCTCCATTGAAGAATTCATAATATCTAACCTCAAATAATTTGACACCAGTTGAATAATTCCGAGGCCTGCTAATTGTTTGTAACCTCCTGTAATAGACCTGTTTATTAGTTCTTGCCTATTAACAAAACTAACTTCCAAACCTTTTTCAGGATTTGATTGATCAATTTTTTTTGGGTTAAGACCAAAGAATATATGTTCTTTTATATTTGTTCTGTTCATCATAAGTTTAAAATCACCAAGATATAAAAAATCTAAAGAAAAAGATGTTTCTTCAAGAAATTCTCTTTTTGCTGCATCTATTGGTTTTTCATTTATAGTTAGACCACCAGCAGGAAATTCTAAAGTATATTCCTCAATACTAGGTCTAAATTGCTTAACCATTACAAATTCTCCTTTCATGGTCATTGCACAGCAAATTACAGAATCCAAGCCTGTTAATCGATAATAAGGTTCTGTATTAGGATGATTAGAGTCAAAACCCTCCTCAATATCAAAATATGGTGTTGAATATGTTGTTTTAAAATTAAAAGACATCTTAATTATCTTATAAGAAAGTTATTGCCCTCTTTTTTTACTTTTGTACGCCAATAATCTAAGAGATCTTTCATAGTTTTCTCAAATGGTATTTCTGGCTTCCAACCAGTGTGATTTTGGAATTTTTTTGTATTTGGAATTTGAAGGTCTGCATCAATTGGCCTTAATCTTGATTTATCCAACTCTATCTTCAAATCTGATTTAATTGATGATAATGAAATAAGATATTTTAAAAGTTCACCTACCTCTAAACTATATGAGCCACCAATATTATAATACTCTCCAGCTATAGGATTAATAGTTAACAGCATATAGTATGCTCTTACAGCATCTCTCACATCAGCAATTGTTCTTAAACTTTTTAAATTACCTACCTTAATAATGGGCTTTATGAAACCTGCCTCTGCTAAAGCTATTTGTTTTGCAAATGATGATTCAGCAAATACATCTCCTCTTCTTGGTCCAGTATGAGTAAACATTCTCGTAGACATGACTTTCATGTTATAGGCCTCAGCATAAAATCTACCTATAAGATCTGTTCCTACTTTCGATATTGCATAAGGTGAGGCTGGGTGAAAAGTACAATCTTCATTAATTGGTACTTTATCTTTTTTTACTCGGCCAAAAACTTCTGAGGATGAACATATGTGTATAATTGCTTTAGGGGCATACTTTCTCAAAGACTCCAAAAGTCTATTAGTTCCTTGAATATTAGTGTCCATCGTATCTAATGGAGCATCAAAACTTGTTTTAGGAAAAGATTGAGCAGCTAAATGAAAAACATAGTCAGGTTTAACTTCTTCTACTACTTTATCAATGGATATACCATCTCTCAAATCTCCATATATAAGTTTTATTTTTTTATTTTGATTAATGTCATCAAGCAGATGAGAGATATTATCTAAAGGACTTCTCCATCTTATCAGACCCACTATGTCCCAATCAGTGTTATCTATTATATAGTCGGCTAAGTGAGAACCGACCATGCCAGTTATTCCTGTTATTAAAGTAACTTTATTTTTTATCATTATTTAAAATAATTTTTTTTAAATTTGTATTCATTTCCATTTATTAAAAACCAATTCCAAGTTTCTTTAAGTCCATCTATTAATGAAGTACTGGGATTATAGTGTATCATTTTTCTAGCAAGAGATATATCCATAAGTCTTTTGGGCCAACCTGATGATTTAGATTTATCAAATTCGTAATTAAAATCTAAAAAAGAGCTTAATGTTTCAACAAGCTCTTTTATTGTAACTGCTTTTCCGCTACCAAGATTTAAATATTTACCTTTGGTACCGTAAAATAAAGCTTGTATAGTTCCAACGGCAACATCTCTTGCAAAAGCAAAGTCCCTTATAGCTGATCCATCACCCCATATACGCATTGGATTTTCACCAGATTTAATTCTTGACATTAAACTTGGTATGACCATTGCATTATCAGGATCAAAATTATCACCTGGCCCATAAACATTACAAGGTCTTACGATAGAATAATTTTCTAAGCCATGTTGAACCTGGTAAGCTTTGATTTGTAATTCTGCCATTCTTTTAGCCCACCCTGGAAACTTATCCATTGGTGGACCTTGATCTTCATTATCACTTTCAACAAATACATCGTTATTCGAATAAGCCCCAATTGAACTTGTATAGACTAATTTTTTTACATTATTAATTCTGGAAGCTTCTAAAACATTAGTATTAAACATTAATAAAGGTACAAAAAAACTAGCAGGCTTTTCCATTGTTACTTTTACTGAGCCTTTAATTCCGGCTACATGAAATACACAGTCCATATCTTTTGTCTGCTCTTTACAAAAATCAAAATTTGTTAAATCACCATAAACATGATCAACTTTGTCATGAATTTTTAATTTATCTAAGGATATTACTCTCACATGGGCTCCTGCATTAACTAAAATAATAGCTATTTCCCTGCCTATCATTCCAGTGCCTCCTGTAACAATGCAGTTTTTATTTTTAAAAAAATTTAAAATTTTTTGATCGAGCATAAATAGAATTTATAGACAGAATTTCAAAAAAATTCGTTAAAAAAAAGGCAAAAATATTGATCAAATCTAATTTTAAGTTTTTATTTATTAATTAACTTTTTCTAGTAAATTTAAAATTATACGGTCCGCTTTAGATTGCAATTTATAATCCCTCATTAAAATCTTAGCTTTTATATCAGGTTTATTATTAAGAGAATAATCCATGTGTAACCCATAATTTAAAATCAATATATTCCTATTTTTCCTTATTGGTTTTAAGCCTTTATGGAAAGCTATGGTATTTGCAATGATTACATCGCCTCTTTTTGCTAATATAGGAACAAAATTTTTTTTGTTATAGATAGATTTGAGATACTTTTCATCCCATCTAAGTTTCAATCCCCATTTTTTTTTTTGCGTCTAAAAAGGATTTCTTTACATAATAAAAAGGTCCATCCTTTTTAGAAGTTACATCATTTAGATAAACAAATACTTTTAATAATTTGATTGAACTTTCATCTATATGAAAATGCTGAGTGTCATGATCATTTAAATTATTTGCATAGGATTTAAAACATTTAATAAATGTAAGATAAGGCTTATATCCAAAATAATTCGAACAAACTGAAATAATCCTTTTATTTAAAACAATATCCAATACTTTAGGTAAGTTTATTAAGGGATCTTTTATTTTAACACTATCAGTATATTTTTTAAATTTTTTTTCACCAGATAGAAATAGTTTTTTTTTCAATTTTGGAAGAAAAATATCCTCTTTTTTTTTTGTCTGTTTTGTTAAATCTCTGGGAATGGATATATTCTTTAACAATTTAATTTGGTTTTGAAACTCTGATCTATGATTGTCAATATATCTTTTTGAAAAAACCCCTTTCATAATACAAAAACCGTTTCGATTTAACATATCCAAATTATGGAGGTCTTTTTTATTTGAAATTTTTAATTTTTTATGATTTTTATTTTTAGAAATTTTTTTCTTATTCTTAAAATATATTTTTTTTAAAAGACTAAAGTCTGAAGCTCTAAGCATATTTTTTATATACCACAGTGTTTGTATTAATAAATCGTTTTTTTATGTCAGTCTTTATTGCCAGTTAAGGACTTTGGATATTAGTTCGTCAATTGTATTATCTTTTCCTCCGAAAAATTGGACCATATTCGAGTTTTCAAGTTTTGGAGTTTTGTACTCAAACTGACCCCAAGAAATATTATCATTTTCTACATGGTGAGCAACTTCATCCAAAGATATCTCAAGACCTGAGCATAAATTTATTGTTCCTTCCATGCCTTTTAATAATGCAGCTTGTAGGCAAAACAATATTTGATCATGGGTAATTAAATTAAATCGAGAGTTCTTTGCTAAAGTAAATGGACCCTTTTTTCCTTTGATAATATTCAAAAAAGTATTTAATCTGGAATTCTTTCCAATCATAAGTGATGGTCGTAATATTAAATATTTTTTTTTTTTTGAAGCTACTATTGACTCTCCAATTATCTTAAAATGTGCATGTCTTGTAAAGTTTTCACCTGCACCTAATTTAAAATCTGATGATTTAATATTTAATTCTTTTGGATAAACGTCAATTGATGAAAAAAAAATAAATATCCCACAATTGATACCACACAATTTCTCTACTAAACTTATATTAGATTTCGATTGCTCATATATTTCTTTATGACCTGTTGTAATACTTGCATCGTAAGCACAATGAATAATTACATCATAATTTTTTTTTTCATATTTTTTGAAAGAAGCAGACCTATCATAGCTTTCAGCTAAAGGTAATTTTTCAATTAAAAATTTTCCAATCCCTGATGATGTTCCTGAAATTAAACAGCGAGACTTAGATAATTCGAGACTAGTCATTAAATCTTTTGCCAAATTATAAAATTATATGTTTCATGATACAAAGATCCAAATGATCTAAATCTCTCTAATATTTTAATTTCTCTTGCTTTTTCTAGAGATACTAAAGAACTGTAATAACCCTTAAGCCAGTTCCTTTTTTCAATGTACTTAGCAGCCACTAAATCATAAGGATCATTTAGGTCATAAAATTCATAAATTGGCTCAATATTCATTATATAATCAAAATCACTTTTTAAAAACCAAGACAAAATTTTTTCATATGACTTACCTAATTGCTCAAGAGACCCCACGGTATAAACTGAGGTTGATTTTTTAGATTTAAATTTTTGATCAAATGGCTCAAACATATCAAAATATACAGGTTTTATATCTATCGAAAATCTTTTATTCGCCTCATTAATAATTTTTCCTGAGTTTTTTGACCAATCTAACGCAAAAAAATCTTGGTTGCTATTACGTAGGCTCAAATCAATCACATAATGATTACTCCCGCTTCCCAAATCAATAATTGTCTTCGATTTTGCAAAATATTTTTCAAAAAAATAATTTATAATAACTTTGGCAAAATCAACTTCGAAATAGTCATTTTCTGAAGTAAAATAATCATTCGAAATCCTAAAATATTTATTTTTTTTGATGTAAAAAGGATAAAGACTCGAAATATTTCCAGTTCGACAAAATTCAGATAAATTTTCACTCCAGCCGTCTTCCCATTTTTTATGATAATCTTTTCCTGAAGGTTCTATATAAGAAGTAAGTTTTTTATTTACATCATTAATCAGACTCTGATGAGTGCTCTTATCAACACGCTTTAAAACTAAACTTGTAGGTCTGCAAATATATCTTGATATACTTTCTAAACCAATAAATTTAGAAAAATCCTCTGCTAAATCAATCATCTTTTGATTTGGGTCAATTGCCAAACGCGTGTAATCTGTTAATTGAGACATCAAAATGGACCTTTAAAATGTTTATAAAAATCCGTCATAGATTCTTTTTTTGGAAGGTCTAAATTAGTTTTGTTTCCATTTACCATATTATTTACTACTTTACATATGTCATGAACATCAGGGTAAAACATATCTTCAAGGGTCTTTGCTGTTGGGCAAGGTGTTGAAACTGTTCCCATTGATTTAGTTTGTGTCTTTAATATTGATGGATCAAATTCATTTATAATTCTGTTCATTTCAGCTGAAACTCCATATTCGGGCCAGGAGGTATCAACAACAAGCATTTTTCCAGTTTTTGAAACACTTTTGCAAATCATGTCTTTATCAGGATGAGAAATAGAGTGGAGGTTAATCAGTTCAACAGAGATGCCATTTTTTTCAAGATGACTGGCTGCTCTCTTTGCTTCAAGAACCATTACTGAAGTGGCTATAATAGTTATATCGGTTCCATCTTTTTCCAATTTTGACCCAAAAAGAGGATGTGATAACTTTGTATTATCATCATCAAAATTTAACTCATAAAGTAATCTATGTTCTAGCATTACAACAGGTCCTTTATGTTCTTGAATAGCATACCTGTAACTTTCAATAATCGATTTTGGATCTGCAGGCATAACTACTACTAACCCAGGAATATGAGCCATTAAAGATTGCAAACTTTGAGAATGTTGAGCTCCTTGACCCCAACTTCTTCCAATAACTAAACGAAACATGCTTGGAATTTTAAATAAACCACCAAACATATATTTATATTTTGCAGCTAAGTTTATTAGTTGATTGAAAATTAAAAGTCCAAAATCAGCTCTTATATGTGTATTTATAGGGTAAGCACCATTTAATGCAGCTCCAATACAAATTCCTGCAATAGAGTCTTCAGATAATGGAGTTTCAATTATTCTATTTGGATATTTTTTTTTAAAACCTTTAATAGTATCAAATATACCTTTAAAATCTGTTACACCTTGACCAATTATTAATGAGTTAGGATTTTTTTCCATTGCTTCTTTCATGGCCTCATTAAGTGCCATTTTGTAAGTTTTAGACATCTGATAATAGATCCTCTCTATCAGGAAATGGCGACTTAATTCCAAAATTTACAGCATTTTCGATTTCTTTTTTTATTTTACTAAGGAACTCTTCATAAAGTTCTTTATTATTTAATAATGGATCTACTGATTTCCACTTATCAATTTCACTTTTATCTCTATAACCAGCCGAAAAGTCATCTCCTGGTCCAACATGTTCCTTATATCTTGCAGTATTTATTTTTAAAAAAGCTGGTCTATTTAATCTTCTAATCTCATCAATAATATTTTTCGACTCTTTTTGTATTTTTAAGAAATCATAACCCTCTTCAATTTCATAAAAAGGTATATTGTATGAACTTACAAGTGATCTTATAGAAAAAGATTGTCTTTCTGTTTTAGGTGAGTGAACCGCAAGATTATTATCTTCACATAAAAACAAGACTTTTACTTTATGAAGAGAGGCAAAATTTAAGGATTCATGAAAAGCTCCCTGCTCTAAAGCTCCATCACCAAAATTTGCCACGAAAATTCTATTTTCTTTTTTAATTTTAGATATCAACGCGGCACCTACTGCGTGAGAAATAGTAGA
>MDTG01246064.1_pt1 | contig 10300 bp, 9 predicted proteins | sample 811421 | NCBI WGS metagenome assembly MDTG01 (sample SAMN05326645, study PRJNA326480) | marine metagenome | isolation source: seawater | place: Pacific Ocean: South East | collected 2011
AAAACAGCTAAGAATTTATAACTTTTAAAAGGGTGCTTACGCACCCTTTTTTTTATTCTATAATATCGCCACTATGATGGAATCACTTAGAAACTTTCTTACAGGCCCTAGGCTTATAGCAGTGGTATTGGTATGCGCATTGCCATTTGTTTTTTTAGGCACCTCATCTTTGTCAACAGTCTTTACAGGATCATTTGGAACAATTAATGGTGAAGAGGTAACTGAAGCAGATTTAAATATGGCATCGAATTCAGCAATCTCAAGATTTAAAAGTATTTATGGTGAAGATTTTGAATTCGATATTTTAGATGAAGAAACTAAAAATGCGCTCATTAAACAAGAATTAATTTCTCAAAAAGTTCTTTTATCTCAAGCAAGGTCATTAGGTTTTATAAATGATACTACTTTAGAGGAAGCTAAAAAAAGCATTATTCAGACACCTCAATTTCAAGTGGAAGGTGTCTTTAGTGAAGATGTTTATGAAGCACAAGTTAATTCAAATGGATATACCAAGGATGATTATGTAGATTTAATTACAGATATGTATGCATCTGAAGTATTTAGAAATTCTCTAGTCACATCAGGCTTTGTTACTCAAAATGAAATATATGAATTAGCAAGCCTATTAGAGCAAACTTCAGATATTAAATTTACTAAGATTAGCATTGATGGTTTAAAAGATGAAATTATAAACACTACTGAAGAATTAACTGATTATTATAATGATAATAATATTAAATTTTATTCAGAAGAAAAAAGAAATTTTTCTTATCTATTACTTGATCAATCAGATTATGAATCAAAAGTTAATGTACCAGATGATTATATTCAAAATGCTTATATGGAATACTTATCAAGATATGAAGAAAGTGCTCAAATAAGAATAGCTCATATTATGATTGATAAAACTAATTATGAATCAAAAGATCTAGCATATGATGCAATTTATAACGTCAATAACTTGATAATAGCTGGAGAGAACTTTTCCGAATTAGCAAGTCTGTATAGTGAAGATATTGTTACAAAAGAAAATGGCGGTGATTTAGATTATTTTGAAAAAGATATTTTTCCAATAGAATTTGAAGATGCAATAGCAAATTTAAGTCTTAATGATACTAGCCCGGTTATTGAACTCGAGGATACTTACCATATTTTAAAAGTTACAGAAATTAATCTTCAAGAATCTCCTCCTGAAGATCAAATTAAAGATGAATTAAAAAATGAGTTAATACAAACAGAATCTTTTGCTCTTATGCAAGATGATTTTAATGAATTAGAAGATATGATTTTTAATAATTCTTCTTTGAATAAAATCTCTGAAGATTTATCAAAGGATATAAAAACTTCAGATTATTATTCAGTTAATGATTTTAATTTCTCTATAGATAACCCAGAGATTAAAGATTATTTATTTTCCTTAGATTCAATGGTTGATGAAATTCATACAATAGAACTTGGTGACAGAATTCTTTTGATGTCTATTGACACTATTATCAATCCTGAATTAATGTCGTTTGAGGAGGTAAAAAATCAGGTAGAAAAGTTATTAATTGAATCAAAAGCAAATAAAAAGATTGAATTAATGAATATTGAATTGAATTCATTAGAAGATGAGTCAGACAAAGCAGCTTTTATTAATGCATATAATTATATATCTAATGATGAATTCATTGATGTTAAAAGATATTCGTCACTTTTACCAAGAGAAGTGCTAACAAATATCTTTAATGAGCTTCCTGGAGCAACAATTTCAGTTGATGCTAATAATGGTGATAGATATACCATAAGTATAAAAGATTTTAAAAAACCTTCAGAAGAAGAGATTGATGAAATAATAGAACAATATAAAGATTTTGCAGATGATAATATTTCTACTCGAATCTCGGATATTATTAATGAAGATATTTTTCAACAAGCTAAAGTAAAATTAGATAATTTGCTTTTATAGGAAAAAATAAATATGAATAAGAAGTTATTACTATTACCGACAGTATTTTTTTTAATAACAAGTTGCTCAAATAATATTTCTCCTGTTGACTTAGGTCTAGAAAATCAAATTTTTCATTTTGGGAATGGTTCTGAACCTCAAGGCTTAGATCCTCATATTGTTACAGGTGTTCCTGAGCATCATCTCTTAATATCCCTCTGTGAAGGCTTGACAACAGAACATCCAAAAGGTGGCCCAAGCCAACCAGGCGCAGCAGAATCTTGGGAAATAAGTGAAGATGGTAAGGAATATATTTTTTATTTAAATAAAAATGCAAAATGGTCTAATGGCGCACCCGTTACTTCAGAAGATTTTATTTGGTCTTGGAAAAGGATTTTAACTGCTAGTCTTGGATCTCAATATCCAGATATGCTTTATTATTTGGTAAATGCATCAGAATATCATAATGGATTGATTGATGATTTTGATGATGTTGGCATTAAAGCAATTGATAAATACACTTTAAAAGTTACTTTAAAAAGCCCAACCCCATTTTTTTTAGGCTTATTAAGCCATTACAGCACTTGGCCAGTTCACAAAGATACTGTTCTAAAGTATGGAGAGATTGATGACAGAAATGGTGAGTGGACTAGACCTGGTAATTTTGTTTGTAATGGACCATTTAAGTTAAAGACATGGGAGCTTAATAGTAAAATTGTTGTAGAAAAAAATCCTAACTATTGGGATGCATCAAAAGTTAAATTAAATGAGATACATTTTTATCCGGTTTCAAATGTTATGACTGAAGATAGAATGTTTAGAGCAGGCCAACTTCATCTCACATCAACGTTACCATCTCAAAAGTGCCCTATATACATAGAAGAAAAAAATCCTGATTTACGAATCGATCCATATATGGGCCAATACTTTTATAGATTAAATACAAACAATGAAGTATTAAATGATGTGAGAATAAGAAAAGCCTTAGCATATTCAATAGATAGAAAGCTTTTAGTTGAAAAAGTTACAAAATGTGGACAAATTCCAGCATATTCATTTACTCCACCTGGATCAAATGGATATCAGCCCGATACTGAAATACCTTTTGATCCAGAATTATCAAGAGATTTATTAAAAGAAGCGGGTTATTCAGAAGAAAGTATATTTCCTAAATTAGAAATCTTATTTAATACAAATGAAGATCATAGAAAGATTGCTTTAGCCATCCAACAAATGTGGCAACAAAATCTTGGTATTGAAGTAGAATTAGTTAATCAGGATTGGAAAGTTTATTTAAGCCGAGAAATGGTTGGTGATTTTCAAGTATCTAGGGCTGGATGGATTGGAGACTATGAAGATCCAAATACATTTTTAGATTTAATGAGACCTAATAGAGGAAATAATAAGACGGGGTGGGAAGACTTTACATATGATAAATTAGTTGAAGAGGCTAATTCTACAAACAATCAAGAAGAAAGATATGAGCTACTTAAAGAAGCTGAGAGAATTCTTATAGAAAATATGCCAATAATACCCTTATATACATATGTAAGAGCTTATCAATTGTCATCGGACGTAAAAGGATATCATCCACATATTTTGGATCACCATCATCCAAAATATATATACCTAGAAAGAGATTAATTTCGCATGATTGCGATCTTTTTTAAAAGAGTTTTATTAGCAATTCCTGTCTTATTTGCGGTAGCAAGTATAACTTTTTTTCTTATTAAAGCAGCTCCAGGTGGTCCATTTGATGCTGATAGGGCTGTTTCACCTCAAGTTCTTAAGAATTTAAATGAAGCATATAATTTGGATGCCTCTAATTGGGAGCAATATGTAGATTATATGTCTAGTTTAATCCAAGGAGATCTTGGCCCATCTTTTAGATTTCCTGGACGATCTGTTACTGAAATGATTTCAACAGGATTACCAATAACATTTGAACTAGCCTTTTATGCAATACTCATAGCTCTATTGCTTGGAGTTTTTTCTGGCGTAATCGCAGCCTTAAAAAGAAATACTTTTTTAGACTTTATTCCTATGGCTATAGCGATGATAGGAATCTGTGTACCCACTTTTTTAATGGGCCCATTATTAGTTTTAATATTTGGTATTAATTTAGAGATATTGCCTGTATCAGGATGGGGTCAATTACCTGGAGATAAAATATTACCTTCAATTACATTAGGTTTTGCATATGCTGCCTATATAGCAAGGTTAAGCAGAGGAGGAATGTTAGAAGTTCTTAATCAAGATTTTATTAGAACTGCTAGAGCAAAAGGTTTAACTGAAAGAATGGTAGTTATTAAACACGCAATGCAGGGAGGATTAATACCAGTTGTCTCATTTTTAGGTCCAGCAATCGCTGGTCTTTTAGCTGGATCTTTTGTGGTTGAAACTATTTTTCAGATACCAGGACTTGGAAGGTTTTATGTTGAGGCGGCATTTAATAGAGATTACACAATGATTCTTGGTACAACAATTTTCTTTTCTGCAATGATTGTATTTTTTAATTTATTGTCTGATTTAGCCTCATTGTGGCTTAACCCAAGGTCTAGAGATTCATCATGAATAATAATTCTCTTTGGTCAGATGCCCTTTATAGATTATCAAGAAATAGGGCAGCAATGTTTGGTGGATGTATTTTAATCATATTAATAATTTGTGCAGCACTAGCGCCATGGTTGGCACCTTATTCATATTCTTATCAAGATCTTAATTTAGGAGCCAGTCCTCCTTCCGCAGATCATTTATTAGGGACTGATATTTTAGGTAGAGATTTATTAAGCAGAATTCTTTATGGAGCAAGAATATCTTTATTAGTTGGCTTTGTTGCAACTGGTGTGGCTTTAGTTATAGGTGTGTCTTGGGGAATTACTGCAGGATATATGGGCGGCAGAGTTGATTCAGTTATGATGCGAATAGTTGATATTTTATATGGACTACCGTTCATTATATTTATTATTTTATTAATGGTTATATTTGGAAGAAATCTTTGGCTGCTATTTGGTGCTATTGGAGCTGTCGAGTGGTTAACAATGGCAAGGATTGTTAGAGGTCAAGTCATAGGATTAAAGAATCAAGAGTTTATTCTTGCTGCTCAAGCAATGGGAGTTAACAACTTAGCAATGTTTAGAAGACACTTACTACCTAATATATTAGGACCTATTGCAGTTTATGCCACCTTAACCATTCCACAAGTTATGCTTTTAGAAGGATTTTTAAGTTTTCTAGGTTTAGGAATACAACCACCAATGAGTAGTTGGGGAACTTTAATTAAAGATGGCGTTGAGTCAATGGAAGAGTATAGTTGGCTATTAATTTATCCTGGCATTACATTTACGATAACCTTATTCGCACTTAACTTTTTTGGTGATGGTTTAAGAGATGCTCTAGACCCAAAAACCACCGATAATTAAAAAGCCTTAATAGCAACCTTAATAATATCACCTGGCATTAAAGTATCGTTTGTCATTTCATTGATATCTTTAATACTTTTAATAGTTACATCAAATAATTCAGATATTTTGTAAAGGCTATCACCTTGTTTAACAGAATAAAGGATAGTTCTTTTTTTTGATTCAATATTTCTATAAATATTCTTATTTCCTATTGTTAATTGTTGCCCTAAGTACAAATATGAGTTTTCATTAATAGAATTCATTCGTGCAAGATCTCTAACTTCTAAATTATATTTTCTTGCAATCTTCCACAATGTGTCCCCTTCAGAGACTATATACATTTCATATGGTATAAATTTATTAGATTCTGTTTTACTCAAAGGTATTAATAAAGTTGATCCAATAGATAAGACATCTGTTTTTAGATAATTAATCTCTTTTATAATCTTAACCTCAGTATCAAATTTTGATGCTAAAGACCAAAGATTATCTCCTCTCTTAATTGTATGTGATATCCAATTTATTTCATTTGATTTTTTGAAAGGATTTTCACTATCTTCAAATAAGTCATACTTTTCATATGGGATATAAAAAATACTTTCTTCTTTTGGTGCAGAGGCCCATTTTGTATAACCTGCATTTAGTTTATAAATCAACTCAGGCTTTGTTTCCAAGTAATCACTTAAAGTTAATATTTCTACCTGACCTGGAATAGAAATTTTTTTAACTACTGGTTTGTTTGGAATATAAGGGAGTCTTATTCCATATTTTTCAGAATTAAATACTAACTCTTTAAGTGCAATATATTTTGGAATATAGTTTTCTGTCTGAGTAGGAAGATCAAGAGACCAAAAATCAACTCCTGCACCCCTTCTTTTATTTTTATTAATTCTTCTATCAAGTAATGATGGTCCAGCATTATATGCAGCAAGTGTTAGATATATGTCTTCATCAAATCTATTATATAAATATTCCAAATAGCCTACCGCTGCAGTCGTTGATCTAAAGGGGTCATGTCTGTCCTCATTCCACCATGTTCTTTCAAGTTCATATAATCGTCCTGTTCTAGGCATAAATTGCCAAATACCTACAGCTCCTGACGATGAAATAGAAAAAGGATCATAATTACTTTCAATATATGGCAATAATGCAAGCTCTAATGGAAGGCCAACTTTTTCCAGCTCATTTACTACAAAATAAATAAAGTAATATGAATCATTCAAATATTCAGAAAATTTTTCAATGTCTTTAATATGATTATTCATATAAAAAAGAATTTGTTCATTGATGATTTCTTCGTCAGATGATGAATTAGTTATTAAGTACTGCCAGATATTTAAATAGGGCGTAGTAATTTCTTCAATATCATTTCTTACAATTTTTTGATCATTGACTTTGTCAATATCAGGCATAGCAACTTGCATCTGCTGACAACCACTCAGCATAAATAAAATAATAAAAGTTTTAACTAAAAGTTGTCTTTCCATTTTCTTAAAGCAGTAAAAATTTCTAGTTCACCACCTGATATATTAAATTTTTCTGCAATCTTTTTTTGTATTGATAAATTATCGCATCTAAGAAATGGATTTACCTTAAGTTCTTTGTTTAAAGTTGTAGGCAATGTTGGAATATCTGAATTTACTTTCTCTAGCACATTTTCATATTCTTGTTTTAAATCATAATTTTCTGAATCTACCTCAAGAGCAAATTTTAAATTTGATAACGTATATTCATGGCCAGAATAAATATTTGTATTTTTTGGAAGTGCTGAAATTTTTTTTAATGCATCGAACATTTGTTTATATGTGCCTTCAAAAACCCTCCCACATCCACCTGCAAATAAAGTATCTCCACAAAATAGAATTGGATTATTATTATTTCTTGAATAAAAGCCAATATGGTCTAGGGTATGACCAGGTATAGATATTACCTCAAACTCAATACCTATTATAGAAATTTTATCCTTATTATTTACTCTATAATTTATTCCATTGATATTATTTTCTGGGCCATAAACATCTATAGAATTTTTTTCTAATAAATCTTCCAAACCATTTGTATGGTCATAGTGGTGATGTGTGATTAAAACTCCTTTTAAATCGATACTTTTTTCATCAATTAATTTTTGGATATTTTTTGATTCCCCAGGATCAATTACTATTGACCCTTCATTAGTTGATACTAACCAAATATAATTATCACTAAATGCTTTTATTAGTTCTACACTTAACATATACAAATTCTAATTTAATTTTATGAAAACAGTAAATATATATACCGATGGAGCATGTAGAGGAAATCCTGGAATTGGAGGATGGGGTGTGCTTATTGAATATGAAAATGTTTCAAAAGAATATTTTGGTGGAGAGTTAAATACAACTAATAATAAAATGGAACTGATTGCTGCTATAGAAGGACTAAAGGTATTAAAAGAACCATGTATTGTTAATTTAACTACTGATTCAAAATATGTAATGCAGGGCATAACATTATGGATAGATAACTGGAAAAAGAATAATTGGAAAAATTCATCCAAGAAGGATGTGAAAAATAAAGAATTATGGATAGAGTTAGAGAAGCATGTGAGAAGACATCAAGTAGAATGGAATTGGGTTAAAGGGCACTCTGGTCATGAGAAAAATGAAGTTGCAGATGCTTTAGCAAATAAAGGTATAGATAATATTTAATTATGTCTAAGAAGTATATTGTGTTAGATACAGAGACAACTGGTCTTGAAGTTAAACAAGGCCATCGTGTTATAGAGATTGGCGCAGTTTTATTAAATGATAGAAAAAAATCAGAAGATCATTTTCATACATATTTAAATCCATCAAGATTAATAGATGAAGAGGCAACAAAAGTACATGGAATTACTAATGCTGATTTAGATGATAAACCTTTATTTGACGAAATCGCTGAAGATTTTATTCAATTCATCGAAGGCGCAATTCTTGTTATACACAATGCACCTTTTGATTTAGGATTTTTAAACAATGAGCTTCAATTAGTTTCTAATAGTTATCCTAAAATTGAAGATATTTGTGAGGTGGAAGATTCATTATTAATTGCAAGAGATAAATATCCCGGACAAAGGAATTCCTTAGATGCTTTGGCTATTAGATTTGATATTTCTGGATATGATAGAACCTTCCATGGCGCTTTACTTGATGCAAATATCTTAGCGGATGTTTACATGCTCCTTACAGGTGGGCAAAGCAAGTTTGAATTTATTTCTAATGCAAGTATTTCAAAAAAAGTTACTGATAATCATAAAGATTTTGTCACAGAAGATACTAAAAATTTAATTAGAGTTGCCTCATCAAAGGAAGATGTTGTCGCGCATGAAGAAAAATTAAAAGAAATAGAGAAATATAATTCTATAGATACAATCTGGAGAAAGTTTTAATAATAATGAAGAAAATTGTTACAAGATTTGCACCAAGTCCTACGGGAGCCCTTCATATAGGCGGATTAAGAACTGCTTTATTTAACTATGTTTTTTCAAAACAAAATGATGGACTTTTTTTGGTGAGAATTGAGGATACGGATAGAGAAAGATCTACGAAAGAGTATGAAAAAAATATTTTAGATACTCTTAGCTCAATTGGGCTTGTTCCAGATGAAAAGCCAATAAATCAATCAGAAAGAAATGACATTTATATTAAAGCTGCTGAAAAAATAATTGAATCTGGAAATGCCTATTGGTGTGATTGTTCGCCTGAAACCTTAAATGAGATGCGAAAAGAACAAATAGTATCAGGTAAGAAGCCAATGTATGATGGGAGAAGTAGAGATCTTGGTTTAAAACAATCAGAAAACACGGTATTAAGATTGAGAACCCCTCAAGATGGCGAGATTACTGTCAATGATATTATTAGAGGTGAAATTAAATTTCAAAATAGTGAGCTAGATGATCTAATTTTATTAAGAAGTGACGGAACTCCAACATATCATCTTTGTAATGTTGTTGATGATTTTGAACAAAATATAACGACAGTAGTTAGAGGTGAGGATCATATAAGCAACACCCCTAGACAAATCCATATTCAAACTGCATTAGGATATCCTGAATTAGAATATGCTCATCTACCATTAGTTCTTGGACCAGACAAAAAAAGATTATCTAAAAGACATGCAGCAACAAGCCTTGATGAATATAGAGATGCTGGTTATCTTGATTCAGCTATTATAAATACTCTTGCTAGACTTGGGTGGTCAAAGGGAGATGATGAAGTTTTCTATTTAGAAGACTTGATAGAAAATTTTAGTCTGAATAAAATACAAAAAGCTGGTGCAATTTTTGATATAACAAAACTAGATTGGTTAAACTCTCAACATTTAGCAAATTTAACTTTAGAAGAATTTAAGTCCCATTTGGAGCCTTTTCTAAAAATGATTTCAATAGATATTAACAACCATAATAATGTTGATTTACTCATTGAATCAATGAGAACATCAGAAAATACTCTAAAGGCTATTGCAGAGTCCTTGATTCCATATTATACAAAAATTACAAATTATGATGAAAAAGCAATAAATAAGTTTTTAGGAGATGAAGGACAAGGAATTTTAATTAAAATAAAGGATTTACTCTCAAATATTGAAGAATGGGATGAAAATGAAATAAATTTAGTTTTAAAAAATTTTCAAGAAAAAAATGAATATTCAATCCCAAAGGTAAATCAACCACTAAGAATTGCCTTAACAGGTTCAATAAAATCACCTTCAATTGGTTTGACCTTAGAAATTTTTGGAAAAAACAGATCTTTAAAAAGAATAAATGCCATCTTGAGCTATTTAACAACCAAATAGTTAATTATCCTAAATGCTTTTTTTTGCATTAGAATTGGACTTTTTTGCCCTCTAACGCATATAATCGGATAAGTATTTAACAATTTTTATAAAATATAGGGGAATTTAATGAAAAATTTTAAGTTTTTACTTTCTTTAATACTATTACTACCTTTAA
>MDTG01248230.1_pt1 | contig 10300 bp, 7 predicted proteins | sample 811421 | NCBI WGS metagenome assembly MDTG01 (sample SAMN05326645, study PRJNA326480) | marine metagenome | isolation source: seawater | place: Pacific Ocean: South East | collected 2011
ACTCACTGATGGAGATTGGATAAGCGTTGGTTCATCTGCAGCTTATGGTTCTGAAAATTATACTGTTCAAGCAATGACAGAAATAGATTCCTCTTCTATAAATTTAGGCCTTACTTTTTTCAGAGTAGTAGCATCAATGGATGAAGGACTTTGGATTTCTGAAATTGATAGCGGCTACTCTATAAACAATAATTATTTAGATACAAAAGATACATCTATGATTACTAAAAGTTTTTCAATATCGCAAAATTATCCAAATCCATTTAATCCTATAACAACTCTTAATTATTATTTACCAGAAGAATCAATTGTAAATATCACTATTTATGATCTGAAGGGTAATGTTGTGAAAAAGATAGTGGATCAAAAAGAGACCTCAGGATTTAAATCAGTCCAATGGAATGGTACTAATAATAAAGGTCAGCCAATTTCTGCAGGAGCATATATATACGTTATCGAGGCAGGTGATTTTAGACAAACTAAAAAAATGATATTATTAAAATAGTTTTATCCTTTTTTACTTGTTAAGGAACATTGCAGTGCCCCCCATTATTCTAAAGTACAAAATCATTTATTCCTACAGTAAGCAAACGCTCTATTTTAGTCAAAGGTGAAAGACTTAATAGTTTGCTTATTTTATAGATAAATCTTTATTTTGGAATATAATGCATCTTGATAATCAATATTTTGAGAGAAAAAAATGATATTGAAGAAAGAAGAATTAATTATTTTATCATTTAATAAAAAATAAATATAGTTGTCAGATTAGCCATTCGTTAATCAACCGAAAATTGGTAACAGATCAACCTAGATTACGATGCGTCATGTTAAATAAGTATTTTCTCCTTTATACATGATATTTACATTTCATTTAATTAAGTCACTGAGGAATCTTTTTTAAATGGAAAAACATGTACATAAAATTACAGCAAAAGAGTGCCTCGGTGTTGCTAGTGGAGTAGATTTGAACTGTGTATTTAATGGTAGACTACTTTGTTTTAATACTTTTGAAGATATACTTGCAACCTGTTTCAAGAGATTCAGGACGAGCGCTGTGAGATGAATGATAAGAAAGGTAGATAGATGGTAGCTCCTTTTTATTTATAATTGATAATAAATTTATATGGTAGTTGCTATGGTAGTTGAATAAATTTAGGCGATGGGCAGCATTTATAAAAAGGGAAGAGACGGATACTATTACTACCAAGCATATGTTTTTAACCCAAAGACAAAAAAAAAAGATAAAAGAATATTCCATGCACTTGGCACAAAGGATATACTTGAAGCTGAATCAAAAAAAGAGCAATTAGATAAAAAATACGAGAATCGATATGTCTCTAGATTAAATTATAAATCAAAAAAATTTAAAATGGTATTTATTAGCCTAATTGTTTTGCTAATATCAACAATCTACTATATCCACCAGAGTATTAAGGGTTACGAAATGAAAACTTATAGTAGGAATGTACAATCAGCTGATATTTACGATTATCCTAGTTATGATAGTTCCACAGATAATGAAGATTATATTCAAATAAAAGAACCTGAAAAAAAAGATACTATAGAGTTTAATGAGTTGAAAGAAACCTCAAGACCAAAAATAGTTAAATCAAGCATACCCAAACATACAATTGAAAGAGTAGAAATAATATCTGATGCATTTCGACAGGGTAAAATCCATGTAACAACAAGTGCGCAAGCATCCGATTACGCTCAACTGGCTTTATGCAAGAAATTAACTAATCAATTTTCAGAATTTTCTAACATCATTATATGCTTATATACAGATGATAATGCTGGGAAAAAGATTGCGAACGGATTAGAAAAATCTCTAAGTATTAAAGAAAAAAAATTTTCCTGGTTAGCCATGTATACCTTTAACTCTGTTGAAGGTGAATATTTTGATGAAAATCCAGGAGACTACCTAGGTAATTTTTAATTTAGGAAAAGTATTATGAAAAATACCACTCATGTAATCACTTTATTGGCTACGATGTTATTTGCTCAAACAGATCAGCAAATAAAACAAGCCAAGAAAATTATAATGCAGACTGGAATGTCTGAAAATCAAGTTAGAGATGCAGCAAAGCAGCAAGGTTTTACAAATGAGCAAATAGATGCTGCAATTCAAAAGGAAAAAGGTAAAAAAGTTGGTGCTTCTAAACAGGATATTAATCAATTCAAAGATTTGAATTCTTCTCAAAATACAAACCTAAATAAAGACTCACAGCAAAATCAAAATCTTGAAATTATTGAAGATGAAGAAAGCTTTATTGATACGTATAATACCGATGAAGATGATTTGGATATAGAATCAGAAGTCCAGCCATCAAAACAAAAAAATCCCTACTTTGGGTACGATATTTTTTCAAGAGACCCTTCGCTATTTCAAGCATCTTCTGTAGGCGCAGTTGACCCAGACTACCTAATAGGCCCCGGAGATGAAATCATTGTAATGCTATGGGGTGAAACACAATTCCGTCAGGTTTTGGATGTAGATAGAGAAGGTTTTGTGTTTATTCCTGAAATTGGACAGGTTTTTGTTAATGGGTTGGATTTGAATCTTCTTGAATCCAAGCTGTTTAGAGTCTTTTCTCAATCATATGCGAGTTTAGACCCACAAGGACGACAACCTTCCTCATTTTTAGACGTAAGTTTAGGGAATTTACGTCCATTGAGGATACAAGTTCTTGGAGAAGTAAATCAACCAGGAGCCTACACAGTGAGTCCTTCTGCAACATTATTTTCAGCATTATACTACTTTAATGGGCCAAAAATATCAGGTTCACTCAGAAATATTCAATTAATTCGAGGGGGAGAGCAAATCGCGACCATTGATTTCTATGATTATTTGCTAACTGGCAAAAGACCTAAGGACGAAAAATTGCAGCTGGATGATGTAATATATATTCCCCGAAGACTAAAAACAATTTCAATTGAAGGTGCAATTAATAGAAGTGCAATTTATGAATTGAAACCACAAGAAAGTCTAATTGATTTAATAGAAATGGCAGGCGACTTAAAAATGACAGCCTATTTAGGTCGTTCTCAAATTGATCGAATTGTCCCCTTTGGTGAAAGAGAAAAACTAGGTATGGATCGAATGTATGTTGATGTTAATCTTGAAAATATAATCAAAGCAGAAAACAATTTTGAACTTATTGATGGTGACCGCATACAAATATTTTCAATTTTAGATGCCAGACAAAATGTAGTTGAACTTACAGGAGCAGTTACAAGACCTGGCATCTATCATTTAGGTGATTCTCTTAAAATAAAAGACTTAATTAATAAAGCAGATGGCTTACTTGGTGATGCTTATTTAGGGAGAATTGATGTTGTACGAACCAATCAAGATCTTAATGAACAATTAATCAAACTAGATCTAGCAAAAGCATTGGAAGGCAACTTAAGAGATAATATCAAACTTCAAGGTCTAGATAAAGTTAAAGTTTATGGAATGATGGAAATGATTGAGAAAGTCTTTGTAACCATTGATGGGCAGATTAGAAAGCCAGGAAGATATCTTTTGCAAGATAACATGAGGATCTATGATTTAATTTTTAAGGCTGGCGGATTTTTAGATTCAGAATTTAAAAAACAGATTTATCTTAGAAGAGCTGATTTAATCAGAAAAACCAGTGATGCTGTAAACAGTAAAATAATTAGCTTTAATCTTGGTGACTTATTGGATTCACCTCAGTCAAAAGCAAATATTTTATTAGAGCCAAATGATTTTATTAGAATTTATCCAAAACAAGCTTTTTTAAGTACAAAATCAGTTACAATAAACGGGGTTGTTCGTAAACCTGGGACATATGAATTAAAAGATAAAATGACATTGAAAGATTTGATACTTGAATCTGGCGGGTTGAGTGAGAGCGTTTATAGGTATCAAGTAGAAATTGCTAGAATAGACACTTTGAATAAAGATCTTAACCAGTATGCTGAAATCATCAATCTTAATATGGACGAAAATTTCAAATTCAGGCCTCATACTGAGATTGGTAGCTTTGAAACAAAATCATCCAATGAAATTGGACAATTTGTTTTGAATCCATATGATTTAATATCTGTAAGGCCCGATCCATACTTTATTAAACAGAAACAAGTTATAATTTCTGGTGAAATTTTATTTCCTGGGGATTATACAATTAAAAACTCTGATGAAAAAATTACTGATATCATCGCGAGGGCGGGTGGATTAAGACCAAATGCATATGCTAGTGCATCTCAGTACATAAGGAGAGGCAATAGAATCTTTGTAGACTTTGAAAAAATATTAAAAAATCCGAAATCACCTTTGAACTTCAATGTACAAGATGGAGATCAAATTTTAATCGTTCCGTCTCCAAACATTGTTGTAGTTTCAGGTCAAGTCAATTCTCCAGGCATACATAAACATGAACCAAGGAAGAGACTGAGGCACTATATAAGATTGGCGGGAGGTTTAAATCCGGATGCTGATGCCAATAATATTTGGGTTCAATATCCGAATGGAGATTCAAAAAAATTAAGGAATTGGTCAATATTTAGTCCTAGAATATTAGATGGGTCTACCATTAACATTGGTAAGAAGAAAGAAGAGGAGCCCTTTGATAAAACCGAATTTGCAAAGGAAGTTTCGTCTATTATTGCAAATTTAGCACAGGCAGTAACAGTAATTATTCTTGCAAGAAATTAGAGCTAGGAGAAATATCCGTTGAAACAAGACAATCTAGAAACTTTTATGCTAACTAATAATGAAGATACTATTTCTTTCTCTGACTTAATACTAAAATTAGCTAGACAAGTAAAAATTGTCATAATTACGCCCATTATCTTGTGTTTATTTATGATTGTTTATGTTTTGTATTTTGCGGAAAATATATATATATCAGATTCTAAAATAATGTCTTCATCAAATGTTGGCACGGCTTCTCAGGCATCAGGTATTGCTGCTCAGTTTGGAATAAAATTTCCTACAAATGCATCAGAGCCAAATTGGGTTTATGAAGACATCATAAAAAGTAGAACCCTAGCTAAGGCAGTTTTAAAAGACAGATTTGATACAGATAAATTTGGTTTACAAAAAACATTGCTTCAAATACTAACCCATGGTAATGAGCAACCAAAAGCTAGTATTGATACTTTAGAGTCTCTTGCAATAGAAAAATTCATTGGAATGATAGATGTAATTGAAGACATTAAAACTGGCATTATAACTTTATATGTGAGCTCATTCGAACCAAGATTATCTTCTGAAATTAGCAAAAGGCTGATTGAGCAATTAGATAATCATCAAAGAAACTACAATAAACAAAAAACAAGTGATACTAGGAAATTTATTGAAGAAAGAATAGTGGATACAGAAAAAGAATTAATGTCTAGTGAGGAAGATCTTAAAATTTTCAGAGACCGTAATAGAAGAATTGAAAATTCACCTGCTCTTCAATTGGAACAGCAGAGATTGATAAGAGAAGTGACTGTATTAACTGGGGTCTTTACAACCTTAAAGCAGCAACTGGAAACAACAAAAATTGAAGAGGTGAAGGAATCTGATTATGTTGTAATATTGGATGCGCCCAATGTGCCTCTGTGGAGATCAAAGCCAAAAAAGAAACTATTAGTAATATTGACAGGACTCTTTGGAATTGGACTGGGGTTAGTTTTGGCACTTATCAGAGATTATATGCTAAATATTGATGAAGAAAAGCGGAAAAAAATCATAACTGCAAAGACTATAATTACAAAAAACGTTCTAGGATTAGTACCAGAATTTTTGAATATTGCACATAAAGATAAATTATAAGATGACCTTTAAAAAAACCGATTAAATAAGGATTAAAAAGAAGATGAAACGAGCTTTAATTACAGGTTTGACAGGACAGGATGGTTCATATTTAGCGGAAATCCTTCTAGAAAAAGGATATGAAGTCCATGGGATTATCAGGAGAAGCAGTTCTTTTAATACACAAAGGATTGATCATATCATCAACGCTGAGAAATACAAAGACCAATTTAAGTTTCACCATGGAGATTTGACCGATACAAGCAATTTAAATAGGCTACTTGAAATAATTGAACCGGATGAGATATATAATTTGGGTGCCCAAAGCCATGTTCAGGTGTCCTTTGCAATTCCTGACTACACTGCTCAAGTAGATGCATTAGGCACTCTACGCTTTTTGGAGGCAATAAGAGAAACAAGAATTGATACTAAATTTTATCAAGCGTCCACCAGTGAATTATTTGGAAAGGTTCAAGAAATACCACAAAAAGAGTCTACCCCCTTTTACCCTAGATCCCCTTACGCTGTGGCAAAATTATATGGATATTGGATAATTGTTAACTATCGAGAAGCTTATGGTATTTTTGCATGTAATGGTATTTTGTTTAACCATGAATCTCCTAGAAGAGGTGAAACGTTTGTAACGAGAAAAATTACCCAAGCTGCTGCAAGGATAAAAAATGGTTCTAAAGAAGTATTATTACTTGGGAATTTGAATGCAAAACGTGATTGGGGTTATGCACCTGAATTCTGTTTAGGAATGTGGCAAATGTTGCAGCAGAATAAACCAGACGATTTTGTTCTTGCCACTGGAGAGCAACATACAGTGAGGGAATTTGCAGAGCTTTCCTTTGCTGAATTAGGTATCAATGTAAACTGGGAAGGGGAAAACGAAAAAGAAATTGGAATTAATTCCCAAACAGGGGATACTATAGTTAAGATTGATCCAAAGTATTATCGTCCAACTGAGGTTGATACTCTTCTTGGAGATGCATCGAAGGCGAAAAATATTTTAGGTTGGGAAGTTAAGACTTCATTTAACGATTTAGTAAAAATAATGGTGCGTGCAGATTACGAAAAATTAAAAAATGTCTAAAATACTTGTCACTGGAAGTACCGGTATGGTCGGAAGAAATGTAGTCAATCTTTTATCAATCCATGATTATGATTTGTTAACCCCTAGCAGAACTGAATTAAATCTGGAAAACTTTTCCAATACCTTAAAGTATTTTAAAAGAGAAAAACCCCAAATTGTAATTCATTGTGCCGGATTAGTAGGAGGAATTCAAGCTAATTTATCTAAGCCAATAGAATTTTTGACTAAAAATATCGATATTAATAAAAATCTCATAATGAGTTCAGCTATGATGGATATTAAAAAGTTAATAAATTTAGGTAGCTCCTGTATTTATCCTAAAAATGCACCTAATCCCCTTAAGGAAGATCAGATTATGACAGGTCAACTAGAGCCGTCAAATGAAGGTTACGCATTTGCTAAAATAATGGCTATTAAACTTTGTGATTTTATAAACAAAGAATATTCAACTACCAACTATAAAACTATGATTCCATGTAACCTGTTTGGAAAGTATGATAATTTTGATCCAAAAAGTTCACATTTAATTGCAGCAGTGATTTATAAAATACATTCTGCAATAAAACAGAACTCAGAGTATGTTGAAATATGGGGTGATGGACAAGCAAAAAGAGAATTTATGTATGTGGGAGATTTGGCGGATGCAATATTATTTGCAATTGATAATTTTGAAGCTATGCCCAACATTATAAATATTGGCACTGGGAAAGACATGTCAGTAAACGAATACTATTCATTAGTTGGAGATGTTTTAAAATTTAATGGTGATTTTATACATAATTTAGAAATGCCAGTTGGTATGAAAAGGAAATTAGTTTCAATTGATAAACAAAGTACCTGGGGATGGAGCCCAAAAACTGATTTTAAAGAAGCAATTGAAATAACTTATAAATATTTTAAGGAACAAACAGTAATATGAAGATAAAATATCCTTTGGCTAACTCGACCTGGGACAGTTGTGAATTAAATGCAATGAAAAAAGTAATAGATTCTGGAAGATTTTCTATGGGAGAAGCTGTTAAAAGTTTTGAGAAGGCGTTTTCAAAATATTTAGATTCAAAATTCTGCGTAATGGTTAATTCTGGTTCTTCGGCTAATCTATTGATGATTGCTGCTTTATATTATAGTAAAAAATTCTCATTGAAACAGGGAGACGAAGTTATTGTTCCTGCAGTTTCATGGAGTACTACATATTATCCTTTGTACCAATATGGATTAAAGTTAAGATTTGTTGATATAGATTTAAATACACTTAACTATGACATTGATAAATTAAAAAAATCTATAACATCAAATACAAAACTAATTGTAGCAGTAAATCTTCTTGGAAATCCAAATGACTTTGATATTTTAAAAACTTTAGTCGATGAAAATAATCTTATCTTGATTGAAGATAATTGTGAATCGCTTGGAGCCACTTACAGTGGTGAAAAAACAGGTACATTTGGTATTATGGGCACATTCAGTACCTTTTTCAGCCATCATATCTCAACTATGGAAGGGGGTATTATATCTACGAACGATGAAGAATTATACCAAATAATGCTGTCACTTCGTGCTCACGGATGGACAAGAGAGCTACCAAAAAATAACAAAGTATGCAATAAAGATAGCGAAAATGATTTTATGGAATTATTCAAATTTGTATTACCTGGTTATAATGTTAGGCCTATAGAACTCGAAGGTGCAATTGGAATAGAGCAACTAAAAAAACTTCCAGATATCATCAGTAATAGGAAAAAAAATGGAAAATTGTTTACAAAAACTATGGAGAACCATCCTGACCTTATTATTCAAAAGGAAGTTGGGGAGAGTAGTTGGTTTGGTTTTAGTCTTATAATAAGGGATGACACAAAGAAAAATCGCGACGAATTATTAAAATCATTAAATAAATTGGGTTTTGAAACTCGACCAATAGTTGCTGGAAATTTTACAAAAAATCCTGTCATTAAATATTTCAATTATGAGATACCTTTTGAACTCATAAATGCAGATTACATCCATGATAATGGTCTATTCATTGGGAACCAACATTATCCAATGCCAGATGCATTTGATGATCTTCATAAAATTGAGTTTTAATTGAATACAAATTATTGGTTAAATGCAAAAAAGTAATCCACTATCATTATATTTAATGGGCGGTCTCGGGAACCAATTATTCCAATATGCTACTGCATATTCCTATGCTAAAAAATATAACCTTGAATTACAAATTAATGTCGATTCCTATGCTTGGGTAGAGCCAAGTTGGAAAAATTCAATTAGCTTTCAGTTAAACAATGTCTTTGAAGGTTTGAAAATTTCAGATAAGAGTCTATGGACAAAACTTTTTTTTAAAAGTAAATATTTTATGTTTATTGGAAAAATTGCCAGAAAATTGTTTTGGTTAAAAGGTAATACATATGTTGAAAAAATATCTTATAATTATGATGAAAAACTATTTTCTGATCAAAATTATGACGGCTTGTTAGGCTACTTTCAAAGCTACAAATACTTTGAAAATGAAAAACCAGAAATTCTAAAACAAGCCAGGATGAATATTTGCTCAGATGGTGGATTATTCTATAAAAAGTTAATTCTAAATTCAAGAAAATCTGTGGGGATTCATTACAGGGATTATGAACATCCAGACACAGGTAATATTGATGTAAAAAATTCAATGGGGATAATTGATTTTAATTATTATGCTGAGGCAATCAGGATTATCAGAAAAAAAGAAAGATCAATCCAATGTTTTGTTTTCTCTAATAATACTGATTTGGCCAAAAAAAAATTGGTGGGACTTGAAAATCCAATTTTTGTCAATTACCAAACTGAATATGATTGGGAAGATATGGCATTGATGTCAATATGCGATCACAACATTATTTCGAATAGTTCTTACAGTTGGTGGTCCGCATACTTAAATGATAGCCCAGGTAGAACTATAATTGCCCCTAAAAACTGGGGTAAGAAAATCATTGGGAAAAAAGATCAAGAGAACTTTTTCCCGTCAAGATGGATTTTAATTTAACTTTTTTATTATGAAAAGTTCAAAGAGAGTGGCGCTATGCTTATATGGTTTAGTTGGAGGTAAAGTTGACAAAGGCGGTGGTGGTGGTGATTTGGATTATAATATTGCTTTTGATAGTTATCAGAAACATATATTGTCAAAAAATAATATTGATATATTTATTCACTCATGGAGTATTGATCACAAAGAGGGGTTAATTAAACTTTATAAACCAAAAGACTCAATTGTAGAACCTCAAATTGATTTTAAAAATGAAATCAACTTGAGCATTCAACAATACTATCTTGATTTAACTATAAAAATTAAAAACATAATAAAAAATTTATTCAGGTCAAAAAAAGTTATTTATTACTCGCACATGGACAGAGCTTTTAGGGCACGAAGTAGATGGTATAGTAATAAAAAAGTGATTGAATTA
>MDTG01247673.1_pt1 | contig 10299 bp, 9 predicted proteins | sample 811421 | NCBI WGS metagenome assembly MDTG01 (sample SAMN05326645, study PRJNA326480) | marine metagenome | isolation source: seawater | place: Pacific Ocean: South East | collected 2011
AAATTCTTTAGATCAGATTATTCTTTGATATTAAATTTATCCCCGGATCATCTTGAAAGACATAAAAATTTTAAAAACTATGTTAAGGCAAAATTTAAATTAATTAAAAATCAATCTAAAAATGATTTTGCATTTATAGAAAAAAATAATAATTTTTTAAACAGTTTAATTAAAAAAAATAAAATAAAATCAAAAATTCATAAAGTAAATTATAAAAATTATCAAAAATATTATAAATTAATAACTAATAGGTATTTTGAAAACAAAAGTAATATTATGAATCTTTCATTTATATTTGCTTTGAATAAATATTTGAAACTTGAGATTAATAAAATAGTAGAAGCATCAAATAAATTTAAAGGTCTAAATTTTAGACAACAAATTATCTATAATAAAAAAAATTTAATGATAATAAATGATTCTAAATCAACAAGTCTTTCATCAACGAAACTTCTTCTAGAATCATTTGACAATATTTATTGGATATTGGGAGGGCTTGCTAAAAAAGGAGATAAGTTAAAATTAAATAGAAAATACTTTTCAAAAATCAAAGCATTTATTTTTGGTAAAGATAAATTTTTTTTTTCGAGAATGTTGAATAAAAAAATTAAATACAAAGTTTCTAAAGATTTGAATAATTTATTGTTAAAAGTTTATAAAGATTTAAAAAATGATTTAAATGGAAAGAAAGTTATTTTATTTAGTCCATCTGCAGCTTCCTTTGATCAATTTAAAAACTTTGAGGATAGAGGAAAACATTTTAATAGATCTATTAAAAAATATTTTAATAAATTCAAGTTTGTATAATGAATAAATATTTTGAAAATTTTTATGATTGGTGGAAAAATATTGATAAGTATATATTGTCTCTAATTATAGGGATGTTTGCTTTAGGGTTATTTTTTTCTCTGGTTTCAACATCTTTAATTGCTTCAGATAAGCTTAATACTAATTCATATTATTTTTTTTTAAAACATTTAACATTTATTTTATTAGGAATAATTGTTTTGTTGTTTTTTTCTATTCTAAATCAAAAAATCTTGATTAAAATTTCTATTATTTTTTTCTTAATAACTTTTTTTTGTTTATTTTTGGTGCCATTTTTTGGTGTAGAAGTTAAAGGTTCTAAAAGATGGTTGGACCCATTTTTTTTGCCAAGATTTCAACCAGTTGAAATTTTAAAACCTTTCTTTGTGATAATTATTTCAATTTTATTGTCCTTAAATAATAAAAAAATATACGTAAAGTACATTTTTAGTGCAGGAATTCTTATTCCAATCCTATTACTTTTAATTTCTCAACCAGATATAGGTCAATCATTATTATTAACAATGTCATGGTTGGCTTTAATTTTTGTATCTGGAATAAATATTTTATTATTTTTTTCTTTTTTTATTACAGCAGGAATTATTGTTTCTTATTTAGTATTTTTTATTCCAAAATTTGAATATATAAAATTAAGATTACTAACTTTTTTAGACGCTTCATCTGGTAATAATTATCAATCTGAAAAAGCAAGTGATGCAATAATTAATGGTGGTTTTTTTGGCAAGGGTATTGGTGAAGGAACTTTAAATTCAAGAGTGCCCGAAGCTCATACAGACTATATTGTATCAGTAATATCAGAGGAATTTGGAGCAATTATTGTTATAGCTATAATGCTAATGTATTTAGTTTTATCTTATAAAATTATTCAAAAAATAAATTTAGCAAAAGATAATAATATAAAGCTAATTTTAATTGGCTGTACTTCAATTATATTATTACAAAGCTTTATACATTTAGGTGTTAATATTAGGTTGCTACCAACAACTGGTATGACTTTGCCATTTTTAAGCTATGGAGGGTCATCTATTATTAGCACAGCATTAATATCTGGTATTATTTTAAATTTAACAAAAAGAAAAATAATTCAATAATGAAAAAAATATTGATTGTGACAGGTGGATCGGGAGGTCATGTTATGCCGGCATTATCAATATTTGATCATCTAAAAAATAATTTCGATACAAGTTTAGTAACAGACAAAAGAGGGGCAAAATTTATAAATAAATCTAGTTATCATTATAATTTAATAGATGTTCCTAATTTATTTTCTAAAATATACTTATTTCCATTAAATTTTATAAGGTTTGTTATTTCAATATTTAGATCTTATTTTTTTTTAAAAAAAAAAAATATTGATTTTTTAATTAGCACAGGAGGATATATGTCCCTACCTCTTTGCATAGCATCAAAACTTTTAAACATTAAAATATTTCTATTTGAACCAAACAGTGTTTTAGGAAAGTCTAATAAATTTATTTTATCTATTTCAAAAAAAATTATTTGTTATGATGAAAACATAAAATTATTTCCTAAAAAATACTTAAATAAAATTTATTTGATGAATCCAATTTTAAGAAATGAGATTTACTTTTCCAAAAAAAATAAAAAAAAGGACTTTGGTATTATAAAAAAAATATTAATTATAGGGGGTAGTCAAGGAGCAAGATATTTTGATGAAGAAATCACTGAAGCTATTTTAAAACTCTCAAAATTAATTAATATCGAAATATGTCAGCAAGTTTTTAATATAGAAGAAAAATATTTAATTGAACAAAAATATATTAAAGCCGGAATAAAGCACAAATTATTCGATTTTGATGATCAATTATTTAATAAAATAAGTGACTATGATTTAGCCATATCAAGATCTGGAGCATCAGCAATTGCTGAACTTGCTTTTTTAAACATACCTTTTGTAGCAATTCCTTTTCCTTTCGCAAAAGATGATCATCAATATTTTAATGCAAAATTTTACGAATCTATCAACAGCTGCTGGTTAATTCGACAAGATAGTTTGAATATAAATAACTTTGTAGATTTAATTTTCAATTTATTCGCAGAAAAGAAAGATTATTTTAACAAAAAAGATAATTTAGAAAAAATTTATGACGAAAACACTTGGAATAATGTAAACAAAAAATTATTAGATTTAATCAATGAAAATTAATTTAGGTAAAACTGAACTTATACACTTTATTGGCATTGGAGGAATTGGTATGAGCGGCTTGGCTTTAATTATGAGTGGCTTAGGCTTTAAAGTTCAGGGAAGCGACATATCAAACAATAAAAATATAGAAAGATTGAAGGAAAAAAAGGTTTCGATTTTTTTAAAACATAATAAAAAAAATATAAAAAAAAGTACAATAATAGTTATTTCATCAGCAATTAAAGCACAAAATCCAGAATTAATTGGAGCTAAAAAATTGAAATTACCAATTTATACAAGAGGAGAAATGTTGGGTCATATTGTTTCTTTAATGAGAAATGTTTCTGTTACTGGATCTCATGGAAAAACTACAACCACATCATTAATTTCGAGCATTTTTTCAAAAGCAAAACTGGATCCTACTATTATAAATGGAGGAGTATTAAATTCTTTTGGAAACTCTGCAAAATTGGGAAAAAGCAATTGGTGTTTAATTGAATCCGATGAATCTGATGGAAGTTTTCTGAAAATTCCTTTTACCTACTCAATAATTACAAATGTTGACGCAGAACATCTGGATTATTACAAATCTATAAAAAACCTAAAAAAACAATTTTCATATTTTTTAGAAAAAACACCATCATTAGGAAAAGCATTTGTTTGTATTGATGATAAAAATATTAAATCAATAATAAATAATACAAAAAATAAAAATTTCTATACTTATGGAACAAGCAAGAACTCAAATTTTAAGATAATAAACTTAGTTCAAAATATAAAATTTTCAAAATTTGATCTAAGTATCAATATTCCAGGAAAAAAGAAATTAATAAAAAAAATAAAAATACCTTTGTTGGGTTTACATAATATAAAAAATGCAGCATCAGCAGTTGCTGTTTCTTTTTCAATTGGAATATCAGATAATTTGATTAAAAAAGGTTTATCAGAATATGCTGGCGTACAAAGAAGATTTAATTATTTGTTTGAACACAATGAGGCAATTTTTATTGATGATTATGCTCACCATCCTACAGAAATAAGTTCAGTTTTAGATGGTGTTAAAAAAGTATACAATAAAAAAGAAATTATATGTGTTTTTCAACCTCATAGAATTTCAAGAGTTAAAAATTTAAAACTAGAATTTTCTAGATGTTTTAAAAAAGCAGATACAGTAATACTTTGTCCAATCTATAAGGCAAATGAAAATATAAAATTAGGTTTTTCTTATAATTCTTTTTCAAAACTTATTATTAAAAACTCAAAGGTAAAATTAATTAGTATTGATAACGAATTAAGTTTAAGAAAATTTTTAAAGCAAACAGCATATGGTCAAAAAATATATATTGGAATGGGGGCTGGCTCAATATCAAATTGGATGAAAAATTTAAAAAATAATATTTAATGATAATTGATGATATTAAAAAATTTGCACTTGATATCAAAAGTGATATTTTTTTTGATTTTGATATTAAAAAATTAAATTGGTTTAATATAGGAGGCAAAACTAAGATTTTTTTTAAACCAAATTCACTTAAAGAATTAATAGATTTTTTAAAATTATATTCTTATAGAGGTAAAATTTTTATTTTGGGAGCTGGATCAAATGTTTTATTTAAAGATGAAAAATTTGAAGGAGTTGTTATTAAATTAGGTAAAAATTTTATAAATACATCAATTTTGAATAAAAATATGATTATTGCGGGTTCAGGAACTTCACAAAAAAAACTATCAGAAATTGCAAAAAATAATGAAATCGGAGGTTTAGAATTTTTATCATGTATACCTGGTTCAGTTGGAGGTGGTATTAGAATGAATTCAGGTTGCTTTGATAAAGAATTTAAAGATGTATTAGTGTCAATACAATATGTTGATTATAAAGGGACAATCAAAACAATCTCAGCAAATAAAATAAATTTTAATTATAGAAGTACAGATTTGCATAAAGATATTATTTTTTTAAGTGCAACATTTAAAGGAACTAATAAAAAAAAAAATGAAATAGAAAATTATATGAACGACTTAAAAGTTAAAAAAGAAAAAGCCCAACCTACAAGAATAAGAACAAGTGGAAGTACTTTTAAAAATCCTAAAGATCAAACAAATATAAAAGTTTGGAAATTAATAAAAGATTCTGTACCAAATGGAATAAATTTTGGAGACGCAATGATTTCAGAAAAACATGCAAACTTTTTTGTAAATAAAAAAAATGCAAAATATGAGGATATGAAATCGCTAATTGATTATGTTAAAAATAAAGTTAAAGATAAAACTGGGGTTGATATAAATCTTGAAATAGTAGTTGTTGATTAATGAAAAGGATTCTTATTGTTGCAGGTGGATATTCTAATGAAAGAGAAATAAGCCTACAAACTGCAAAAAGTGTTTATTCTGAATTAAAAAAAAATAAAAAATATGTTTTGAGTATAAAAGAACCAGATGGAAATTTTATTAAAGAACTAAGATTATTTAGACCAAGCATTGTATTAAATTTATTACATGGAAGATATGGAGAAGATGGATATGTACAGGCAATATTAGAGTCAGAAAAAGTAAATTATACTCATTCTGGAGTTTTATCTTCATCTTTGGCAATTGATAAAGAATTATCAAAAAAAATATTTTTAAAAAATAAAATTTTGACACCAAATTATATTAAATACACATTTAAGAAAAATTTTGATAAAAAAAAAATTATTCAAAAAGTACAAAGAAAATTGTATTTTCCAGTGGTAATTAAACCTATAAATGAAGGTTCAAGTGTAAACGTTTTCATATGCAATAAATCAAATTTTATAAAAAAATTATTAAAACTTAAAAATTATGGAGAAATATTAATCGAAAAATATATCCCAGGTAGAGAAATACAAGTTGCAATTTTATCAGAAAGAAAATTAGGAGCAATTGAACTTGTGCCCAAGAGAAAATTTTATGATTATCAAGCAAAATATAATAAAAATGCAAAAACTAAACATATTATTCCAGTAGATATAAGTAAAAAAAATTATGAAAAAGTTACAAATATTGCTTTAAGGGCTCACAAACTTTTAAGATGCAGAGGTGTCACTAGATCTGATTTTAGATTTTATAAAAATAAATTTTATTTATTAGAGACCAATACACAGCCAGGTATGACGTCACTGTCATTGGTTCCAGAAATAGCACGATATAAAAATATTAGTTTTAAAAATTTAATACAAAAAATTATAGATGATGCATCAATCAATAAATAAAAAAAAATTGTATTTTTATTTATTAATTTTACTTTTCCTAAGTACTATATTTAATTTTAATTTAATAAATGTATTAAAAAATATAAATCTAATAAAATCAATAGAAATTGAAGGAATTAGCAATAAAGAGCAAAATCTTTTAAGAAAAGAATTGCAAATTTTTTTTGACAAAAATATTTTTTTTATTAAGAAAAATGAAATTATCTATGTTTTAAATCAATTTAATTTTTTAAAGGATTTTAATATACAAAAAGTTTTTCCTTCAAAATTAATTATTTCTGCTGAAAAAACAAAGTTTTTAGCTTCAACATTTATAAAAGGAAAGAAGTTTTATATTGGTGACAATGAAAAGTTTACACCAGTAGTCGAAACTGAAAAAGAAAAAAATCTTCCTGTAGTTTTTGGAAAATTTTCAGTAAAAGAGTTTTTAGAATTGCAAGAAATTTTGTTAAAACAAAAAATAGATTTAAATAAAGTAGAAAAATATTTTTATCATATGAGTAAAAGATGGGACTTGCAGAAAAATAACGGATTAATTATTATGCTGCCTTCACAAAATATTTCTGACTCTTTAAAAATTTATAATAAATTAAAAAATAATAACAAACTTAATTCTGCAAAAATTGTTGATCTAAGAATATCTGAAAGAATAGTTTTAGACTATGAAAAAAATTAATTACTCTTCAATTTTAGATTTTGGTCATTCAAAACTAAGACTTGGAGTATTTAATGAAAATCTTGAACATATTTATTCAACTTCAAAAAATATTATTGAGAAAGAAAACTATGAAGAATATTCTAAAACTATTAACCTTATAGTTAAAGATGCAGAAAAAAATATATCTGATCATCTTGAAAATATTATTGTATTATATGATAGCTCACAAATTCGTTCTATTGATTTATCAATAAAAAAAGATTTTGACCAAAACGTAAGCTTTAAAGATATAAATTCTTCTCTAATATTAGAAGCTAACCAATTAATTAAAAATAATTATATTAAACATAAAATAATTCATTTCATAATTAATAAATATATTATTGATGGCAACGAATATTTTAAGCCAAAAAAAGAATTAAAAGCTAAAACAATTATAATTGAAATTAAATTTATATGTTTGCTTAATGAAAAGTTTAATAAGATTGTCAATATTTTTAAGGAAAATAATTTACAAGTTTTAAAATTTTATTGTTCATCATATGTTAAATCTTTTTCTTATATTAATTTTTTTACAGAAAATACATTTACTACTTTTCTTGATATAGGATGGGAAAGAAGTACCATAACGTTATTTGAAAATAAAAAATTAAAATTTATTAATAGTATTTCTATTGGAGGAAATCATATTTCAAAAGATATTTCTCATATTTTAAAATTAAATATTAAAGAGGCAGAAAATATAAAAAAAAGTTTTAATAAATCTGAGATAGAATTTTCTTATAACAAAAGTGTCAATAATACTGACAATAATATAATGAAAGAATTAATAGAAAAAAATATTTCAGCAGAATTATTAAAAAAGGTTGTTCTCGCTAGAATTGAAGAAATTATTGAATTAGCCTTTAAAGATATAAATTTTGTAAATGATTATAAAATTTCTTCCAACTCAATATTAATATTAACTGGTAATGGTTCAAAAATTTTTAACAAAAATTCATTTCATTTAGATGATAAATACAACTTTAAAGAAATAAGTTTTTATGAGGAAACAAACTTAGAAATTTGCAACTCTGGATTAAAATTTTATGAAAACTCAAAAGATCAAGAAGTTAAAATTATTAATAAAATGCTTAAAAAAGAAGGATTCTTTGAGAAATTTTTTAAATTTTTTGCAAGATAATCGTATTTTGTTGTAACATTACTTGTATATCCCTTAATTTTTACCTTTTGTATAAAGGTTTAATGTCCATTTTAACTCAAAAAACAATAGCTAAAGAAATATCGGTGGAAGGAGTTGGTATTCACACTGGATTGAATACAAAAATGAAAATTTTACCATCTTCACCTAACTCAGGGATTATTTTTAAAAGAATTGACATAAAAAAAAATAACTTAATTATACCAAATTTTAAAAATGTATGTGATGCAACTCTTTGTACTACAATATCCAATGAACATGGGGCGAAGGTGTCAACGATTGAACATTTGATGGCGGCACTATATGGATTAGGGATAGACAATGCAATAATTGAATTAAATAATCAAGAAGTACCAATCGTAGATGGATCAGCTAAAAAATTTATTGAACTAATAAAAACAGTCGGAATTAAAATAAGTGATACCCCTATAAAGTTAATTAAAATAGAAAAAGATTTAAGATTAGAGGAAAATAATAAATTTATTTCAATAAACAAGTCTAATGTAACAATGGATATTGATTTTGAAATAAAATATGAAAATTCAATGATAAAAACTCAAAGAAATAAAATTAACATTCTGGAAGATGATTTATCAGATATATTTAATTCAAGAACTTTTTGTCTATACGAAGATATAGAAAAATTAAAAAAAATTGGTTTAGGAAAAGGCGGTAGTCTAGAAAATGCATTAGTAGTTAAAGACGATAAACTAATAAACGATGGAGGGCTAAGAAACAAACTTGAATTTGTGAATCACAAAATCTTAGATTGTATGGGTGATTTATATTTATCAGGTTATAGAATAGTTGGTTCAGTGGTATGTTCTCAAGGCGGTCATAGTTTGACAAATAAACTTCTAAGAGAACTATTTAGTGATAAAAAAAACTATTCATTAATTGAAATTAAAGGTAAAAATTTACCCCATTCTTTTGCTTATAGCAATCATCTGAAATCTATAGCATAATAATTAGAATTTTAAAAAAATTCTGATAAAACCTAGTAATGAAATTATCTCTGAGATATTTTTTTTTAATCTTAATAATTCTTATTTCATCATGTTCTAAAGAGGAAAAGAAAGTTTCGATAGTTAAAGAAAAAAACTTAGAGGCACAAATGATCGAAGCTTATAATGATGGACTTGCAGAGCTCAATAAAGGAGATGCAATCTACGCAGCAAAAAGATTTAGTGAAGCTGAACTTCTTTATCCGCAATCAGAATGGGCTCCAAGAGCTTCTTTAATGTCAGCTTATTCATATTTTTCACAACTTTATTATAGTGACGCTATAATTGAGCTAGAAAGATTTTTAGATAAATATAAAAAACATCCAAGAAGAGATTATGCTTATTATTTATTAGCGCTCTGCCACTATGATCAAATTGTTGATGAAACAAAAGATCTTGAAGAAATTCTTAAAGCGCAAAAATATTTTAATATTTTAATTAAAAAATATCCAAATACTGAATTTGCAATTGATTCAGAATTTAAACTTGAATTGATAAAAGAAATATTAGCATCAAAAGAAATGTATTTAGCCAGGTACTATATTGATAGAGAAAAATGGATACCAGCGATAAATAGATTTAAAACAGTAGTAAATGAATATGATGAAACAATTTTTGTTGAAGAAGCCCTACATAGATTAGTCGAACTACATTATAAATTGGGATTAATAGATGAATCAAGAAAATATGCTTCTTTGTTAGGTTATAATTACCAGTCAAGTAGATGGTATAAAGAAACTTATAAAATTTTTAATAGAGATTATAAAGAAATTTCAAAGAGAAAAAAAACTAAGAAAAGAGATTCTATATTAAAAAAATTCAAAGAAATTTTTAAATAAAAAAATTTTTATGAATAAAAAAAAAATAAAAGAAAATTATTTATATAAAATTAAAAAGCTTCAAAAACATAATGAGTTATATTATTCTGAAAGTTCACCCATTATATCAGACAAAGATTATGACTCCTTAAAAAATGAAATAATTAATATTGAAAAAAAATATAAATATTTAAAAAATGATTTATCTCCTTCTATTAATGTTGGATTTAAACCATCAAAAAATTTTATAAAATCAAAACATAGAGTTCAAATGCTATCATTATCTAATGCATTTAATGAAGAAGACATGAAGGACTTTATCAAAAAAATTAACAATTTTTTAAACTTGAACAATGAAAATTTAGAACTATTAGCTGAACCTAAAATAGATGGAGTTTCCGCAACATTAATCTA
>MDTG01249167.1_pt1 | contig 10299 bp, 9 predicted proteins | sample 811421 | NCBI WGS metagenome assembly MDTG01 (sample SAMN05326645, study PRJNA326480) | marine metagenome | isolation source: seawater | place: Pacific Ocean: South East | collected 2011
AACAACAATAGAAAGTTTAATATTTGTTGAAATTAAAAACATTACACAAACTATTACTTGTAAAGAATGGGTTAAAATTCCATTAATATATTTACCTGGAAGGATTGAAAAATCGTTAACATCTTTTATAAAAGTTGATTGAAAGTATCCAGTCTCGATCTTATTAAAATCTAATAAATCATATTTTAATATTTTAGACTGTAACAATCTTCTAATTTTAAAAGCTAAATGTGTTTCCCTGTGAACTTTAAAAATTCCAGATAAATAATGAAAAATTAGGTAAAAAAAAGAAATTAAAACAAATACTAGCGCATAAATAATAATTTTTTTTGTTAAATCAAAATTAGTATCAAATTTTGAAAAAAATTCTTTAAATCCTATAAATAAATTATTTAAATTAAACAAAGAAAATGCTGAAGAAGTATCTTTAACCGAATTAAGTTCTGCAATGAATTGAGTTTTTAATAAATTAAAAATGAGAACAAGTATAAATGGTTGCGAAAGTAAGCATAAGGTTGCAAAAATTGAAAATATAAACATCAAACTTAAAGTGAGTTTATTTTCAAAAGCAAATTTTGAAATTTTATATTCTGATGAATTCATTAAAAAATTAATTATTATATATATGTTATTTTTTTTTGTTCAATTTTTTTTAATTTTAATATAAAATAAACAAGTAAATTCAAGGTTTTCAAATTAAAAAATTCAATTAATGAAGTTAATATTTTTAATAAATACAATAAGTGATTATGATACTTATTCAACACTAATTAATGAAGCTTTAAAAAGAAAATATAAAATTTTATGTTTGCACAACTATACTTTACAAATTTCTAGACCTTATAGCTTTCCATATACGAATTTAAATCCTTTTAAAAAAAAAACTCAAACTAAAAAGGCCATTTTTAAAAAAAATCTCTACCAATTTCTCAAAAAAAATGATTTTGATTTTATATTTTCAAAAAGATTACCTCCATTAACACAAGATCAAGATAAGGAATATTTAAAATTAATTAAAGGGAAGTTTAATTTAATCATGGATACAATTGATATTTATGATGTTTGCAAAAATATCAAGCTATATAAAAACCTTCAAATAAATATTTTTTTGTGGAGTAACTTTTTTAAACAAAAACTTTTAAAGTTTCTTAAAGAATTTTATCATTCATCATTTTTATCAATTAAAGAAAAACATTTTTCATTACATGTTGTGGGTCATATGTTCTCTAAACTAGAAAAAAATAAAGATGAAATAAAAGATAAATATAAAATACCAAAAAATAAAAAGGTTATTTTATATTGCCCGTATGCTTTTGATGATGGAAATGTTAAATTAAATAATAGGTATTGGAAATTTTTTTTTTCAGGATTAGATACCGATTTTTATCCAAAGATTAATAATAAAAAAGTGAAATTTATTTTTAATTTTTTTAAAAAAACTTTTTTTTTATTTAGGTCAATAATTTTAAGTCCACATAAGATATTCAAATTTTTTTCAATTAAAACAGAATATAAAATACTGAGATATCTAAGAGAATACTGTGATAAAAATAATTTTTATTTAGTTGTTAAATCAAGAATTAAATATCTGCCAAATTTTGGATATGAAAAATTTGGAGATTTGTTTATTTGGGACAAACAAACCAAACAATGTCCAAGTATTCTTCAAGAAATTTTAGCCATTTCACATGTAAATATTAGTTATTCCTCTAATGTGGCTTTAGAGGCCTCTTTGTATGGGATACCAACTATCAACATTGCTTCTGATAAGGATGATTTTTTTGATGAAAAACATTTTAATTATTGGAGTTATAAAAATCATTTTTTTAATTATAAAAATGTAGTCAGAACATTAGATAATAAAAGTTTTAAATTAACTATGATTAAAAACGATAAAAAACATTATTTTCAATATATTAATAAATTTCTAGGAGGCAATAATAGTGCAAATAAAGTATTCAATATAATAAAAAAAAATTATGATAAGCAATTTAATTAATATTTTACAATGTCCAAAATGTAGAAATGACTTACTTTTTAAAAAATCAAAAAATATAAATTTTGATGGAACTTTTTACTGTAAAAATAAGCATAATTTTTTTTTGAAAGATTCAGTTATAGACTTCATAAGCTATGAAAATAATAGAATAAAAATATATAATGAAATATGGGAGCAAGAAAGATCATGGGAGGAAGATACTTTTTTAAAAAAAAGAGAATATACAAAAGATTTAAAAAAAAAATTTAATGAATTTGCAAGATTACCAAATGAACTTAAAAATTATTTTAAAAACAAGATAGTATTAGACGCTGGAGCTGGAACAGGTAGATTTTCTTATGTAGTTCTAAAATTTAAACCAAAACTTTTAATCAGTGTAGATTTTACAAAGAATTCTGTTTTAGAAATGAAGAATAATCTCAAACCGTCTAAAAATAACATCATAATTAGAGCTGACTTAAACAATCTTCCTTTCAAAAAAAATCAATTTGATTTTATTTTTAGCTTTGGAGTAATTCATCATACCCCTAAACCAAAAAAAACTTTTAACCAACTTGTAGATTTAATTAAAAAAAACGGCTTTTTATCAATTTATATATATAAATCAGGTTCTTTATCTTTTCTTCAAAATTTATTACGACCAATCACATTGAAAATGAATAGAAAAGTAATCAAATCTTTTTGTGAAAAGTTTGGTTTTTCTGCCAAAAAAAAGCATCAAGTAATTAATATAAAAAAAATTTTTGCGATATTAGGGAAATTAGATTTATTAGGTATAAGAAATATTTCATATGAGGGATTAACAACAACTTATTTATACTCATATTCTTTAAATGAAGCTTTAAATTGGTTCAAAGAAAAAAATCTAAAAATTATTTCAAAATCAAATATAATTTCAATCACTGGAAAAAAATAAATTTAAATTTATTAATTAAATTATGAAAATCTCTATTTGTTTAGTCACCCATCACAAACCATATATGATCATAACTTCATTAATTTCTCTTGCCCTTCAAAAATTCACTAATTACGACTTACATATTGTTTTTGTCAAAGGTGATGGAAGTAAAAAAAAATACCCGAAATATGATAAGCTTATAAAAAAATTTAAAAAAAATGTAAAATTATCAAATAGTTCTAATAAAATTTTATTAATATTAAAAAATTTTAAGAAAAATAAAAAAATTCATATCGTTGATAATGATCAAGCACTAGACTCCGGTGCATGGATTAAATTTATTAACAAAAAAATTTGGAAAAAATATGATTATTCTTTTTTTTTGATGGAAGGATTTATATTTAAAAATAACAATATGTTAGAAAATTTATATTCTTTTTTAAAAAATAAGAAACCAAATGTAGTAATGCTTGGTGCAGAAAAAATATTTACTACAAAAAAAAGGGTGCATAATTATGAAATACCAGAAAAAAAAATGATGAACAAATTCAATCTATATCATCAAGAAATTATAGACAGAACATTTAAGGATTTTAACAAAATTTCTAATATAAAAAAAATTTACTCTAATTGGAAAAATATAAAATTTTTTAATGACAGGGGTGAAGAAAATCTGGACATAATTTTTAATTTTCCTCACAAAAATTATTTTAGTCTTTTTACAAAAATTAAACTTTATTTAAAATATATAATTAAAGAAAATAAAATTTACAATCCCTTTCAAGAATTAATATTATTCAATGAAGGTTCATTTAGATATTTGCTTCCAAGAAAATTCTTTTTTAAAAAAGAATCTAAAATAAATGATTTATTGGTCCATGAAGAGAAATCTCCTTATTTTTATGTTAATGGCTGCCAACATATCTATTCGAAAAAATATCTTAATAAACTTCACAAAAAATTCAATTTTATTAATATAAAAAAAATATTAAATTATCCATTTGTAGGAACTCCCTTAGAATTTATTTGGGGATTGCTACCAGCTTCTTTAGGATTCAAAAAATGGCATGCAGATGCTATTCACAGACCAAGAAAAAATTTTTTAACATATCAAAAAGAAGATACTGCTTTTTTTATGAGCAAATATTTAAAAATGTACTCTAATAGTAGCGTAGAATTAGAAATTAATAAAAATGAATTTAAGATAAAAAAATTTAAAGAAAACAAAAGATATATAAAAAGATATTTAGGAAATATTTTTTTTAAAAATAATTAATTTTATTCACATATTTTAATTATTTCTTAGAAAAAAAATTTTTATTTTTTAAATACCATTCAATTGTTTTTAAAATATTATTGTTAAAATTATTTTTTTGCTTCCATTTTAATTTTATAAGATTTTTACTTGTTTTTAATGAATATCTAAAATCATGTCCTTTTCTATCAACAACGTTTTTAACTAAATAATTAGGATCAAAACCTTTTATTTTTTTAATTTTTTTTAGAATATTACTAATTATTTGAACATTCGTTTTTTCATTATTACCTGATACAAAATATCTTGTATTCTTTTTTCCTTTAGTGCAAATTTTATATATGGCATCAATATTATCTTCTACGTAAGTCCAATCTCTAATATTTTTCCCATTCCCATATAATGGAATTTTTTTTTTCTGGATTGAATTTAAAATAATTTTTGGGATAAATTTTTCGGGGTCTTGATAAGGTCCAAAATTATTTGTACAATAAGAAATTATGTAAGGCAGATTGTATGTTTTACCCCATGATCTAACCAAAAAATCTGCTGAAGCCTTTGATGCAGAATAGGGAGAATTAGGAAGATAGGGGCTTTTTTCATCAAATGATTTTTTTTTTGTACTTCCAAAAACTTCATCAGTTGAAATTTGGAAAAAAAAAAATTTTTTATTATTGAATTTTTCTAAATAAGATTTAGAGGCTTTCAGTAAATTATAAACTCCATTAAAATTTGTATCTAAAAAAGATAGTGGATTTTTTATAGAATTATCTACGTGGGTTTCAGCAGCAAAATTTATGATTACATCTGGCTCAAATTTATTAAAAACTTTAATTATATTTTTATCCAAAATATCTTTTTTTAAAAATTTGTAGTTCTTTTTATTTTTGATTGAAATGAGTCTTTTATTATTACCTGCATAGGTTAATTTATCTATATTCAGTACTTTGTGATTTTCTTGAACAAATTTTTTAACAGCAAAACTTCCAATAAATCCTGAGCCACCTGTGATTAAAATATTCATAAATTTATTATCATAGATATAACACTAATAAATTTTTGTACAAAAGTATTAAATTACATATTATAGATAGTTAAATTTTCAAATAAATAATGAAAAATATAAATATTCTCTTTTTTGGATTAGGTTCTATAGGTCAAAGACATGTTAAAAATATATATCAGATACTTGGTAAAAAAGTAAGTTTTTTTGCTTACAGAAAAAATAATAAAAATGTGCTAAGCAGCAACATAAGTAGATTAAAAAGTGAAACTGAAAATAAATATAATATCAAAATTTTAAATAGTCTAAAAAAAATCAAAGATTATAAAATTGATATTATTTTTATAACAAATCCCTCAAGCTTACATCTTCAAACTGCTATCAAACTAAGAGATTTTAAAAATAAATATTTATTTATCGAAAAGCCTCTAGATGCAAATCTTAAATATTTAAAGAAATTTGAAAAATTCATTAAACGGAATAAATTAAATACATATGTCGGTTATAATTTAAAATTTCATGCATGCGTTCAAAAAATTAAAGGAATTATTTCTAAAAAAAATTATTTAGGTAAAATTAATAATGCTGAGTTTTATTATGGTGATAACCTAAAGAATTGGCATAAGAATGAAGATTATAAAATAAGCTATGCAGCTAGAAAAAAACTTGGTGGTGGTATTATACTATCTTCTATTCATGAATATGATTTAATGTATGAATTTTTTGGGAATGCAAAATTTATTAAATCTTATAATGATCGTTTATCTTCACTTGAAATAGATGTTGAGGATTTTTCGATTTCTATATTTGAGAATACATACAAAAAAAATAAATTAATTACAGTTATTACTTTAAATTATTTTCAAGAAAATAAAGAAAGATACATTAAAATAAATTTTGAAAATGGATTTATGTTTGCTGATTTGATTAATTATAGAATCACAATTTCTGAAAACAAAAAGATTAAGAAATTTACTTTTCAAAAAAATAATAATTTAATGTACATAAATGAATTAAGACACTTTTTAGATATATATAAAAATAAAAAAAAAATTTCATCAAAATTTAATTATTTAAATGGTTTAAATTCTTTAAAATTAGCTCTCCAAGTTAAAAATCAAATTTAAATTTATTCAACTTGACTAAAGTAGACCTGCGATTATATTAACCTTATCAATTTCACAACAATATTTTTTTAAATTATGATTAAAGGTTTAATTTTAGCAGGTGGTACGGGAAGTCGTTTAGCCCCAACAACTCAAGTAGTAAATAAGCATTTTTTAAGCATCTATGATAAACCAATGATTTACTATCCTCTATCAATTTTAATGTGTTGTAGAATTAAAGATATTACTATTGTTTGTAACAAAAATGATAAAAAAAATTTCTTAAAAATTTTTAAAAATGGAGAACATCTTGGTCTAAAATTATCATACATCATACAGAATAAGCCAGAAGGAATTGTAAATGCAATAGATGCAGCTAAAAAAAATTTAATAGGAAGTTCGATATTTTGTATACTTGGTGATAATTTATTTTATGGTAATCAATTAACAGGCTTACTTAGATCTGAAATTAAAAAGATAAAAAAAATAACAATTTTTTCTTATCAAGTTAAGTCGCCTAAAAATTATGGAATTATAGAATACTCAAAAAATGGTTCGATTAAAAAAATTCATGAAAAGCCAAAAAAATTTATTTCTAACAAAGCTGTTACTGGTATTTATTTGTTTGACAAAAGTATCGTTAAAAATCTTCATAAAATAAAGAAATCAAAAAGAAACGAATTTGAGATTACAGAATTGCTAAATTTATATGTTAAAAAGGGTTTAAAGGAAAAATTTTTACAACGTGGTTATACATGGTTTGATACAGGAAGTTATTCAGATTTGATAAGTGCTTCAAATTTTGTAAGTTTAATTGAAAGTAGACAAAATTTGAAATTAGGCTGCATTGAAGAAACTGCGTATAGTGAAGGATTTATTAACAAATCACAATATCTTGAAGTAATTAAAAATGTAAAAAATCCAGATTATAAGGATTATTTAAAAGACTCAATTAAAGGTTAATCTTATTAAATTTATTTAAAATTATTTTAATGAATAGAAAATTTATAAAATTTGGTGAACCATGTTTATCAAAAATTGAATTGTCCTCTCTAAATAAAACAATTTTAAGCAAGTGGTTAGGGGCAGGACCAATTACTAAAAAATTCGAAAAAAACTTTTCCAAATATAAAAATATTAAATATTCTTTGGCTGTAAATTCTTGTACTTCAGCTTTATTTTTATCACTTAAACTCATAGGAGTTGGAAAAGGAGATGAAGTTATTACAACGCCACTTACATTTTGTTCGACATTAAACTCAATAATACACACTGGAGCTAAACCTGTTTTAGTAGATATAGATGAGGATACATTAAATATTGACCATAATAAAATAACACAGAAAATTACAAAAAAAACAAAAGCAATTATTCCTGTGCACTTTGCAGGACTTCCATGTCAAATGGATAAAATTTTAGAAATATCCAAAAAATATAAGATTCATATTATTGAGGATTGTGCACATTCAATAGAGTCGAAATTCAAAAATAAACATGTTGGTAGCTTTGGTACAACGGGATGTTTTAGTTTTTATGTAAACAAAAATATTACGACTGGAGATGGAGGTATGTTGATTACTAATAAAAAGAATATTAATGATTTTGGAGAAATTTTAAGATTTAATGGAATGACAAAAAATGCCTGGAAAAGATATATCCCAAATTTAAATACAAAATCAAAACTACATTTTTATGATGTACGTGAAGCAGGTTACAAATCTAATATGACAGATATTCAGGCAGCGATGGGAATTGAACAATTAAAAAAAATAAATTTATTTTGGAAAAAAAGAAAAAGAATATTCTTAGAATATAAAAAAAAACTTAAAAACCTGCCAATCAAATTTCAAGATTTTAATTTAAAAAATGTTAAACATGCATACCATCTTTTTATTATTCAAATTGATAATAAAAAAACAAAAAAAAAGAGAGATCAATTAATAAAATATCTTATAAAAAATAAAATTGGATTTGGCATTCATTACACATCAATTAATGATTTATCTTATTATAAAAAAAAATTTAAGTGGAATAAAACAACTGCACCAATATCTTTTGAAGTTGGAAGAAATATAATTAGTCTTCCAATTTATCCACATTTAAAAAAACAAGATTTGAATTTTGTTATAAAAAAAATTAAGAATTTTTTTTAATAGATAAATGAAAACTATAATTATCAGATGTGACGCTGGAGATATCCCTAATTTGGGAACTGGACACATAATAAGATGTATTACAATTTGTAAATACCTAATAAAAAAATATAGATTTAAAAAAAAAACTTTTATTTTTTTAATAAAAACAAAAAAAAAATTTAAAACAGGTAAAAAAATTTTAGATTTAGAAAAATTTAACTATAAAAGCTTGCCTAATAAAGTAAAAGATTTTTCATTAGATGAAATTAAAATAATCAAAAAATTTGATCCAAAACTAGTATTGATTGATCGTTTAGGTTCTGTTAATAAAAATTTTCTATCATCACTTAAAAAATCAAAAATTAAAACTGTTTTAATCGATAATAATTCAAATTTAAAAAAATATTCTGATTTTTATTTTAATCCATTTATTTTTAAAAAAATAAAAAAAAGAGATAAAAATCAAGGTTATGATTATTCTATTTTCCCCTCAATTCTGATAAAAAAAAAAATTAAACCGCAAATTGCTCATAAAAAAAAGATTAAAATATTTCTTTTTTTTGGTGGGTTTGATTATAATAAGATTTCTTTAAGGATAATAAAGATTCTCAAAGATATTGAAAATATAGAATTTATAATAAACAAAAAAATGGCTGCTTACCTTAAAATGAAAAATTATAGTATTTATAACAATAAAAATTTTTATGATAAATTGTCTATTTCAGATTACGCTATTATTTCTGGTGGTTTGATTGTTTTTGATGCTATAAAATATAATTTACCCATTATTAGCGTACCACAATACTTTCATCAAAAAAAAACTATTTTTAATTTAGGGAAGAAAAAATTAGTTTATTATGTGAAGCTGGATAAAAATCTAAAAAAAAATATAATAAACATATTCAATGAATTCAGATATAAACAATCAATGATAAATAATATGAGATATTCTCAAAGAAAATTTGTTCAGAATCTTAAATATAAAATGATATTTAGAGAAATTAAAAAGCAATATGAAAATTAATAATCTTTTGAATTTTAATAATAAAGTTATTTTAGTAACAGGTTGTAGTGGACAACTTGGTAACGATATATCAAATTTTTTTTTAAAACTTGGATCTATTGTTTATGGTATAGATATATCAAATAATAAAAAAATCAAAAACTCAAATTTTTTTTTTAAAAAGACCGATATCTCAAAACATAAAAAAATTAATTTGATTTTAAAACAAATACTGCGTGATCATAAAAAGATAGATATTATTATTAATAACGCTGCAAAATCATTTTTTACTCCATTTTATAAAAGAACAAAAAGAGAAATTAATGAAACAATAGACACAAACTTAACAGGACCAATTAATATTATTAAAGAATATTACAAATTACATAAAAAAAATCCTTCGAAAAGATGTAATATAATTAATATTGGTTCTATATACGGTATTGTAAGTCCTAATTTAAAAATTTATGACTCAAAAGATAGAATTAACTCTGAAGTATATGGTGCATCAAAAGCTGGTTTAATTCAATTAACAAAATATTTTGCTGTAGCTCTTGCAAAAGAAAATATTATTGTAAATTCTATTTCTCCTGGTGGTATTTTAAATAATAAAGTCCAATCAAAAAAATTTATTAGAAAATATTCTCAAAGAGTTCCCATGGAAAAAATGGGAAATACTTTTGATATTTGTTTAGCTTTATTATATTTTGCTTCTGATAAAGTGAAATATACAACAGGACAGAATTTAGTCATAGATGGTGGATTAACTTCATGGTAAGTCAAGATCCATTTATAATTGCTGAAATAGGTATTAATCATAATGGTAGTTTAAATAGAGCCCTTAGATTGATAGATGCTGCAAAAATGAGTGGTGCATCAGCAGTTAAATTTCAAACATAT
>MDTG01298144.1_pt1 | contig 10299 bp, 11 predicted proteins | sample 811421 | NCBI WGS metagenome assembly MDTG01 (sample SAMN05326645, study PRJNA326480) | marine metagenome | isolation source: seawater | place: Pacific Ocean: South East | collected 2011
GCATTAGAAGTGCTATTTTTCAAAACCGAACTGAGGTTACTGCAAATTCACCAAATACTCATGTAAGAGAAAGAATCTGTAAATTTTTTTTATTATTTATATCAGCAACAACTCAAAAAATAATTCAGATTTTTTTTTTGACGCACCAAAACAGAAAAAATGACAACCAATAATTAAAAACTCCAAGTGCTAGCGAATGCAAATTTATAATTAAATGATTAATCCACACTTAAAAATAAAATTTATATCAGGCAACCGAAACCAATCAAGTCATAAGATGCCAATAAATACACTCAAATATGGAATTAATATAAAAGATCAATTTGGAGTCTTTATTTACAACTATTAAATGAATAAATAGATTCGAACGTCAATCATGGAATTCAAAAGAATGAATAATCTTGAGATGGAGACCGAAGATCATTATCGAGAAAAAGCAAATTCTTATAGAACATCAGCAGAATACGGTAAAATGATTCGACTATACCCAATTCTAGAGACATCTATCAAAGACTGCAAAGGTGAAAATCTAGTCGCCTAAAGGATTTATCTTTTGCCTTCAATCTTCATATCTGCTTTAAAGTAGACTCTTAATTTACTGTCTCCATATAAATTCCTAACCTTCACTTGCAAGTTGGAAAGTTTTTGATTTATTGATCATTTTCAGGATCAATTGCCCCTTTATTGGAGATCTTGAATTTAATACAACTTTTCTCGATACTTATCAAAAATCAAACAATTTTCCATGGGTAACAAAACTTTTTACATCTAATCAAATTAAAGTTTTTCCCAGAGAGTAAATACTTAGAATCTTTTCTGGATAAGAAGCCATGTAGAAAGATAATCAAAGTTAATTTTCTTCCTCAATTTAAAAAGCAATTGGAAGAAAAATTACTTTTAATTGACCAAATATTCTATATTTTAAAATTAAGTTTTTGTAAACCAAGGTCTAATTATATTTTTAGTTATTGGGACGGTCAATCCAGAGTCAATTGATGGGCAAGCACATATACTAGTTCTTGCTCTACATTTCTTTTCAACAAATTCTGAGGATTTTAAAAAATCATATTCATCCCATCCACATTTCCAACTAGACGGATCAACTAATTCAGGCCAATAAACTTTTATTACCAAGTCAGAATCAAGAACAGACATTAAAATAACCCATCTTTCCAATAATTTACCCCCATAGTTTATTGCAACAAAATGGATCTGGTTCTCAATTGATGACATTCTTGTCCATGCTTTTAATGGAGGCCAAATCATAGAAATCTAGTTGAAATGTAAAGAAGTCACGGTTTTTATTACCGGGATAATTTCATAAATAAAAAATTAATATTAATTATTTTTTATTTTAATATATTCATCTCTTATAGATTTTAGTAAGGCCTTTTTCTTTCTCATTGTTTCATTCTTCTCAAAAGAATCTATCTCAAGTCTTTCTTCCTTGGTCAGGTTCATCCAGCTCTCTATATCGAAATTATATTTATTTTTTTTCTGAATTTTTTTATTTTTTTTAAAAATAGATTTAAAGAACATTATTTTTGGTAAAAAGCAAATTTTCTAAGTTAACAAATTAAATTTATTAAGCGTTAATAATAGCCATATAATTTATTTGTGACGTGATTTTAGCTCCCTTCCCCCAATTTCCACAAATTCAAGCTTGTATTCTCAATTTCTTTTCGACTGACAACTGATCTAGTATCAAAGACCCACGCTGGTGATCTCATCAAAGAAGCCAAATGACTCCAATCAAGTCCATAGAATTCATCCCAGGCAGTAAGAATTAAAACCGCATCAACATTCTGCAATGCATCTGGTATTGAATTAACCATTTTCCATAATCCTTGATTATTAGGTGAAAAATTTTCAAAATCTGCCTGAATTCTCTCGAATGAAACCTTAGGATCATAAATTGCAAGAGAAGCTCCTTCTTCAAGTAGATCACTGGCAATCCTTATAGCTGGTGATTCACGAGTATCGTTTGTGTTTGCTTTAAAAGAAAAACCAAGTATTGCAATATTTTTTCCATTAACCGTTCCAAAGAGCTTTTCAAGAACAATTTTATAGATCCTATCTTGCTGCCAAGTATTTAATACCACAACTTGATTCCAATAATTTGCTACTTCAGGTAAACCAAAATATCCACTTAAATAAACTAAATTCAAGATATCCTTTTTAAAGCAACTACCTCCAAAACCAGGTCCGGCACTGAGGAATTTATCACCTATTCGTTTATCTGTTCCTATTGCTTTTGCGACTTCTTGAATGTCAGCACCAGTAGCCTCACAAAAAGCCGAAATTGAGTTTATTGAACTAATTCGTTGAGCTAAAAAAGCATTAGCAGCAAGTTTTGAAAGCTCACTACTCCATAAATTAGTGCAAATTATCTGCTCACGAGGGACCCAATTCAAATAAATATTTACTAAAGCATTAACTGCATCAGGATCCTCTCCACCAATTAGCACTCTGTCAGGTAGCTCCAAGTCATTTATTGCTGTACCCTCTGCTAAAAACTCGGGATTAGATAAAACGGAAAAAGTTTTTGAAATATTATTTTTCTGATTCTCTCTGTTCGCTGTTTGAAGTATTTCTTTAATTGCATGTGCAGTTCGAACAGGAAGAGTACTTTTTTCAACAACTATCGTGTAACCAGTTGCGTATTTAGCGACTTGCCTTGCACTAGCTTCTACCCAACTAAGATCACTTGCTTGACCTGCACCAAGACCTTTGTTTTTTGTAGGAGTATTGACCGATATGAAAATCATATCTGCTCCGGATATTGACTTTTCCATTTCTGTGCTAAAAAATAAGTTTTTTCCTCTTGTTCTTGAAATTATTTGATCTAATCCAGGTTCAAATATTGGCAATTTATTTAGATCTTCATCGTTCCATGCGGCTATCCTATTTTTATTTATGTCAACAACCCTAATTTCTAAATCAGGACATTTATCTGCGATAACAGACATGGTTGGCCCTCCAACATAACCGGCACCAATGCAACAAATTTTTCGAATTTTATTAAAGCTAATATTTGGGGAATTAATCATTTTATTTATAAATTAATTTTTCAATTAAGTTATCTAGACCATTTGATAAGAAAATATATTCCTCACACCTATCTTTATTTTCATTATCTCTTAATTTCTTAATTAATACTTGACCTTTTGAAACCTCATCCTCACCAATAACTATTGCCCATTTTGCATTACTTTTATCTGCGCGTTTGAATTGTTTAGAAAAGGATGATCCTGAGTAGTCCATTTCAATCGTTAAATTAGCTCCTCTTAATTGACGTGCAATATTCAAGGAGAATTGTTCAGTTTTTTCGCCTCTGTGAATTACATATACATCGGGAGATATTGAATCCAAAATCTTTGCGCCAGCAAGAATTATTAACCTTTCCATTCCAATTGCCCATCCAATTGAAGGCGTTTTAGGGCCTCCCAAATCACTAACCAAGCAATCGTAACGTCCTCCACCACAAACTGTTGCTTGAGAACCAAGGTGATCACTTGTTATTTCAAAAGCTGTATGAGAATAATAATCAAGTCCCCTCACCAAATTATTATTTACCTTAAATGGAATGCTCAGATCATCGAGTAACTTCTGTAAATAATCAAATCTTTTTTTGCTCTCCTCAGATAAAAAGTCACTTAAAGAGGGCGCTCCACATAAAAGTTCTCTCGTAGTTTTATTTTTACTATCTAATATTCTCAGGGGATTAACGTGAATTCTTTTCTGGGAGTCTTGATCCAACAAATCAAATCTGTTATTTAGCCAATCTTTCAACGTTTCTTTGAAAATATCTCGGTCTTCATTAGTTCCCAAACTATTAAGTTCTAAAGTTAAATCACTCAAACCAACATCCTTTAAAAAGTCCCAAGCAATTGAAATAACCTCAGCGTCACTCAAAACAGAATCTAATCCAACAAATTCAACTCCAATCTGATGGAACTGCCTCTGTCTGCCTGCTTGAGGACGCTCGTAACGGAACATTGGTCCTTTGTACCAAAGTCTTTGAGGACCAAGATTTAATAGCCCATGCTGAACAATTGACCTCACGACAGAAGCTGTTCCTTCAGGTCTCAGAGTGCAAGACCGGCCTCCTCTATCGTCAAAACTGTACATTTCTTTGCCTACAACATCAGTATTTTCACCAATACCTCTTGAAAATAATTCGGTTTGTTCGATAATCGGTGTCCTAATTTCTTGAAGTCCAGCTCGACGAAAATGATCCAGCGCAATTGATTCAACTTTCTGCCAGGCATGACTCTGATTTGGCAAGAGATCCACCATGCCTCTTAAATTTTTTAGATTAGTCAAAATAGCGAAGCAACATTATTAGTTGTTTATTTAATAGTAATTGTTTCCGTAAACCAGCCATTAAATATTTAATCTATGCCTTTCCCTAAATTGAATGTTAAGGCTCAATACATAAAGGCTTTAAGCTCAATCCTCTAGTCGAGTAGTACCTGAAAATCTTACCAACCAAAAATTTACTCTTTTTCTCACATTAAAAGGCATTTCGTTTTGTAGTTGAATTAATTCAATCGCTCCGAGCCTTTTTAGTTCTCTTGAATCAAGGCTCCACAATTTTTCAGCTTCACAAATCAACCTTGCCCAACTCCTTGAGTGCTGCCATTGTCTAAGACGCTTTTTCAATTGATTACCATCAGTCTTACCTTTAACAAGAGGACAGTGACTTAGTTTGTTTTTCTTAGAAAAATATTTTCTCATAAATTAATTATCTAGAAAGCTTTGAAAAGCTCATCACTCAATACATTAAATAAATAGTCAAGATTTGAAATGAGTACTTTATGAAAGATCCAACTCAATTATGAAAGTCAACCTCATGTACATGGAATTCTAAGTTTTCCATATCGCGACGACTTATTTTTCTAGACCAAGCTCCCTTAATCGCATCATTCCACGTAAATCCAGCATTCTTTGCTAAATGCCTGTTTTCGTAGGAAACCTCGGCTCGAACCAAGATTTTTGGCTCAAGAGCTCTACTCAAAAGCTTTTCAAGTTCATTGCAGCGTTTGAATACTTCTGACAAATAAATACAATCAGTCAAAGCTCTATGAGCATTCCAGACTGGGACACCATAAGCCAAAGCAAGATCTTTTACAGAGGGGCGACTCTTCAATTGTTTATCAGATGGCCAGGTCATGTCGTCCATGGAACAAATCCATGGCTTTTTAATATGAGGTAATTTGTTTTGACCAAACCATTTCATATCAAATTCTGCATTGTGAGCGACGATCACATCTGATACTTGAACCAAAGATTCAAAATATTTAATAGCTTCAAATATGGGTTGAGGCAACCTGGTGATTTCAGCCGGAATATTGTTTATCCTCTCTGCATTATTATTTTCAACTGGCAAAAGGAAAGATTGCTGCGCTAATACTGATCTGCTTTTAACATTAAAAAGTATCGACCCGACTTCTAAGCACTCATCTATCTCATTATCAAGACCGGTTGTTTCGGTATCCAAAATTAAAAGATTTTTCAGGGAAGGACTTGTTTTTAAGTTTTCAACCAATTCTTCATTGGATTTATTTGAGCGTTCAACTCCCGGATCTTTAACTGTCTTATTCACAGTTTGATCAATGGCTCCATCAAGGAAGTCAAGCTGCTCACTATTTTTCTGATGATTTTGGTCTTCTTGCACATCAAAACACCTATTCATGTTTCTTTTATCATAAAAAAAACAGCTTTGAACAAAATCTTAGTTGAACATCAGAAACTATAGACACTTATATATAATCGTCCTCAATTTCTAGTCTTAAGAGTAATTAATTTTCAATGAGTACCACTAGACGTATAAGCGATGTTTTTTGCCAATGGCCAACAAGACCAATAGGTCTTATAGAAATAATTGGTGGTAGCTATATTTCAATAAAGCCAGAGGTTACTTACAAAAAACTAATCTCTGGACTTTTACAAAAAAATTTTGCAGTCCATTCATGGAGCTACATACCTAATTTTGATCATCAACTCCAAGCAAATCAGGCATGGAAACAATTCCGTTTATCCAAACGTATTCTTGAAGGAAAATTTGGCTTAATACAAAAATCAATAAGATTGGGTCATAGCCTCGGCTGCAAATTACATTTACTTGCACCAGATGGAGGAAGGAATTGCAATGGGCTTGTAGCTATTAGCTTTAACAATTTCAAGGCAAATAAATCTATACCTATGCTAAGCAAGATGTCTGGCAGGCTAAACTTTCAAACTGAATTTAGTCCTAGTCCAACCGAGACATTAAATCTGGTACGAGAACACTATCAGCAAAAAAATAATATATTAATAAAATTCAGAAAAGATAATCTTGATCAAAATAATTTATTGATTAAATCATTAAAGGTGAGAGATTCTGATATGTCTGAGATTATCCAACTAGATGGAAATCACTTAACACCAGTAAGCCTTGGACTGAGAGAAAAGTTACTAAAATCGGATTTACAAAAATCTGCAAAATACAAAAAGATTGATTTGATAGTCGATAAAATTAAAAATTGGGAAATTTAATTTTAACCTCTTAATTTATCTAAAACAGATCTATCTTCGAGAGTGCTTGTATCTCCGCTTATTTCATCCCCAGAAGCCAAAGCCCTCAGAATTCTACGCATTATTTTTCCACTTCTGGTTTTAGGAAGGGCATCAGTGAATTTAATTTCATCAGGTCTAGCAATAGCGCCTATTTCGTTCACGACATGATTTCTTAATTGTGAGTCAATAGTTTTATCATCATCTACTCCGGTTTTCAAAGTAACAAATGCCACGATTGCTTCTCCCTTTAAGGTGTCAGGTCTACCTACAACTGCTGCCTCAGAGACTAGCTCATGACTAACCAAAGCTGATTCTATTTCCATTGTTCCAAGCCTATGACCAGAGACATTTATAACATCATCAACTCGGCCCATAACCCAGAAATAACCTTCTTCATCTCTTCGAGCCCCATCTCCAGCGAAATATGTGTAACTGTTATTTTTGGGTTTTAAATACTCCCAATAACTCTCTCTAAATCTTTTCTCATCTCCATAAATAGTTCTCATCATTCCTGGCCATGGTCTTTTAACTACCAAATATCCACCTTCATTACGAGCTACTGATTCACCGTCAGAATTGACCACATCAGCTTCAATTCCAGGCAAAGGGAAAGTTGCTGATCCTGGCTTGGTTGGTGTGGCTCCTGGTAAAGGACTAATCATTACACCACCAGTTTCTGTTTGCCACCAGGTATCAACTATTGGGCATTTGCCACCTCCGATAACATCTCGATACCAAATCCAAGCTTCAGGGTTAATGGGCTCTCCAACCGTTCCCAAAAGTCTCAAGCTAGATAAATCATATTGATCAGGAATATTTTTTCCCGATTTCATAAAAGCTCTAATCGCTGTTGGAGCAGTGTAAAAAATCGAAATTTTATGCTTCTGGATTACATCCCAAAAAGCACCTGGATTAGTAGGCCTTGGGACACCCTCATACATCACAGTAGTTGCCCCGTTGGATAGCGGACCATATACTATGTAGCTATGTCCTGTTATCCAACCCACATCAGCTGTACACCAGTAAATATCATCTTCACGAATATCGAAAATCCATTTAAAAGTTAAATGAGACCAAAGATTATAACCAGCAGTTGTATGAACTACTCCCTTGGGCTTGCCTGTGGAACCAGAAGTGTATAAAACAAATAAGCAATCTTCGCTATCCATTTGTTCTGAAATACATTCTGTTGATTGGCTATCTACAGTTTCATGCCACCAGTAGTCTCTATCATCTTTCATATTGATGGATTTTTTAGTCCGCTGAACGACTAAAACTGATTGGACCTTTGGACAAGCTCCCCCCTCGAGTGCAGCATCAACAGCATCTTTTAGAGGAATTACTTTGTCTTTTCTAAATCCACCATCAGCTGTGATTATTGCTTTTGCATTTCCGTTAATCAATCTGTCTCTCAGAGCCTCAGAGGAGAAACCACCAAAGACGACAGAATGTGGTGCACCTATCCTTGCACAAGCAAGCATTGCAATTGCGGCTTCTGGCACCATAGGCATATACAAGGCAACAAGATCTCCTTTACCAATGCCTATTGATTTGAGCGCATTCGCTGCTTTGCAAACCTCTTGGTGAAGTTGTTTGTAGGTATATTTTTTGTGATCCCCAGGCTCTCCTTCCCAAATCAAGGCAATTTTTTCAGCTGTTGGACTGTTTAAATGACGATCCAAGCAATTAAATGAGATATTAGTTTTTCCTCCTTCAAACCATTTTGCAAATGGTGGTTTACTCCAATCGAGGACTTTGTCAAAAGATTTAAACCAATGCAATTCTTCTCTAGCTGCATCGCCCCAAAACTTATTTGGATCTGATTTTGCGATCTCTGACATTTCCAAATATCTAGCAAAAGATGAAATTCTACTTTTGCTAACAAATTCATCAGATGGATGAAAAACTCTTTGTTCCTGAAGAACTGACTCAATAGAGTTAGAATTGTCTGAATTCATGATAGATAAAAACAACTTTTCATTTATTGCATTCAAGCTATTTCTGACCAAAAGGCTTGAAAAGTGACAATCTTATTTAAAACAAATTCATAATGAAAAAAGATTGGAATTTTCCAAAAGCAATTTTATTTGATCTTGATGGTGTTCTCATTGATTCAGAACCCCTACATGGAAAAGCTTGGAAAGAGACTGCCGCACTTTTCAACCTAAATCTATCCTATCGTCAAATAAAACTATTAAGAGGCAGAAGAAGAATTGATTGTGCAAATGAACTTGTTAAGTTGATTTCCAAAACAGTAAAAACTGAAGACGTATTAAAAATACATAAGCCCATATCAAAAAAATTGATGCTTACAGCACAAGCCATGCCAGGAAGTGAAAGCTTAATCCAAATGTGTAATCAAAATAAAATCCCAATGGCCTTGGTAACAAGTAGCAGCTCTGAGTCACTGAGAGTAAAAACTGGACACCATAAATGGATGAATCTATTTTCCATACGGGTTCTTGGCGATGACAAGTTATTAGCCAAGGGGAAACCTGCTCCCGATCCATATCTTTTAGCTGCTGAAAAATTAAACATTGCTCCTCAAGATTGCTGGGCAGTTGAAGATTCATATGCTGGAGTATCTTCAGCACTAAATGCTGGATGTTTTGTTCTGTTTTTAAAAGTAGAAAATGAATCAATACAGGGAAAAGATTGTTTTGAGAAACAAAACAATTTCAAAGAAATTAACCATTTAAAAGAAATTGAGCATATGTTGCATCAATTTCAAACTAATAAAGCCTGCTGATAACGAATTCAGGCAATTTAAGTAAAGCTTTTTTTGATGGCGAATCTGGTAGCCAAGATATTGAATTTTTCGAATCAGATGCAAATTTTTCAGCGAGTTCTCTTGATTTTTTTATTGCATTAGAGTCTCTGACAAGAGATAAAGCCTTATCTAAGTCGTCCTTTTTGGAAAATTTACCATTAATAAGTTCGCTAAGATTTGGGTTTTCTTCCAAAGCATAAAAAACTGGTGCCGTTAGATAACCACTCTGCAAATCACTTGCAGCTGGCTTACCTAGTTGTTGATCATTACCGGTAAAATCAAGGATGTCATCAACAACTTGAAAAGCTAATCCTAATTGTTTCCCAAAAATATATAGCGATTTTAAACTATCTTGATCAACATCAGATAAAACCCCGATGGCCTTTGAGCTGTTTGCGATAAGAGAAGCTGTTTTACAGTAACTTTTTTCTAAATAACTCTCAAATGACTGACTTGAATCAAATTTATTAATGCCCTGCTTTATTTCCCCCTCAGCAAGGTCCATAATTACTCTACTTAACAATTTAACGACATCTAAATTCTCAAGATTGGCCAAATGCCAACTAGCTTGTGCAAAAAGAAAATCCCCTGCAAGAACCGCTATCCTAGGGTCGAAGCGACTATGAACAGTCTCTACACCTCTTCGAGTATCTGCCTCATCAACCACATCATCATGAACAAGTGATGCTGTATGAATCATCTCAGTAATTTGGGCCAATTTTCGATGTTTTAAAGGAAGTTCTTTTTCAGAAGTTAAGGCTCTTGAGATCAGAAGAACAATTCCAGGTCTTAAACGTTTCCCCCCTGCGCTAAAAAGATGTTCTGCTGCTGCTTGTAAAATTGGGTGTCCTGCACCAATAAGACTACGTAGATCAGAAAGCAATGCTTCTAGATCAAGTTCTACAGGTTGAAGAATGTCAGTGGCTGTGATCATAAAACCGCTCTACTTTTTGATATTAAGAGACGCA
>MDTG01091192.1_pt1 | contig 10298 bp, 12 predicted proteins | sample 811421 | NCBI WGS metagenome assembly MDTG01 (sample SAMN05326645, study PRJNA326480) | marine metagenome | isolation source: seawater | place: Pacific Ocean: South East | collected 2011
CCAAAACAAGAAGATTTTCCATATACCATAAGAGTTGTCTCAGAAATTACAGAGTCTAATGGATCATCTTCAATGGCCACTGTTTGTGGAACATCAATGTCATTAATGCATGCAGGTGTCCCAATTGAAAAGCCTATTGCAGGAATTGCAATGGGATTAATCAAAGAAGGTGATGATTTTTCAGTTTTAAGTGATATTTTGGGAGATGAGGATCATTTAGGTGATATGGATTTTAAAGTTGCTGGCACCAAAGATGGAATTACCTCTCTACAAATGGATATCAAGATCACGGGAATAACATTTGAGATTATGGAAAAAGCGTTAAGTCAAGCAAAGCAGGGACGAATTGATATTTTAAATGAAATGAATAAAGCAATTAGTAAATCTAATGCTGAAGTATCACAGTACACACCAAAAATGGAAAAAGTTATAGTTGATAAAAAAGATATCGCTGCTGTAATTGGCAAAGGTGGAGCCACAATTAGGGAAATTGTAGAGTTATCTGGCGCAAAAGTTGATATTGATGATGAAGGTACAGTTACAGTTGCTGCTCCTGACGAGGAGTCGAGAAATAAGGCTATGCAAATGATAAAAGACATAACAGCAAAACCTGAAATTGGAAAAATCTACCCTGGTAAGGTTGTAAAAATTATGGATTTTGGAGCATTTGTTAATTTCTTAGGCAAGCAAGACGGCTTGGTACATATTTCACAGCTAGCTGCAAAGAGAGTAGAAAAAGTTTCCGATGTAGTCAAAGAGGGCGATGAAGTAAATGTTAAAGTTATTGGATTTGACAGAGGAAAAGTAAAACTTTCTATTAAAGAAGCTTTAAACTCTTAAAATCTAAAATTGAACTTTATATTTAAAACCTTGCATTTGCATGCAAGTACCCATAAACCCTTGGCCAAATGCAGATTTTTCTGGTTGCTGATATTGCGCTAGACCCTTCAAACATTTTTTGTAAGCTTTCGTTCTTTTATCGTCGCCACATCCAGACAATATATAAACTGTGGAAATTAAAAGTAATATTTTAAGGAATTTAAATGATTTCATAATTTATATAATTAAATGATATCCTATTGTTTTTAGAATGCAACAAAAAGTAAAATAGTGCCACAAGAAATTGCACCAAAAAGTGATAAATATAAGTTTTTATTTATTTTAAATTTAGATTTGTTTGCAAAAAATGCTGCGATAACAGATCCCGCAAAAACAGCAATTAAATTACCAATACTAAAAGTAATTTGAAAGATTAAACTACCGCTATGTAAACTAGGATTTTTTTGAGCTAGAAACATTCCAAAAATAAAAAAAAATATAACTAAATAAATAATGTTTTGTTGTTTTGAAAAAACTTGATTAATCTGTTTAATTTTAGAAAATACGTGGATACCTAATAGTCCAAAAACACAATACAAAAGAATGCTTATAATTATATCAATCATCAATTAGTAATTTCTTGATTTCGGGCATCTTTGTTTAGAGTAAAAGTCCATAACTTTGATCTTAGCATTTGGATTGGTATCATTATAATAACAAATAAATTTGTAACCCTGTTTATACATTCGATGATTACTGGATAACCTGTCTTCTCGTGAAAGAACATAATAATAATTTTCATTTTTATTATCTTTTACTTTATCACCATCATTTGCAAAGTAACTAATAACTATTAAAAAAAGAAAAAAATAAATCAAATACTTTAAAAGTTTCATGATCTTATAGTATTTTTTTTATTATTTTTTACAATTAATTATTAAGACATGTTTTTTGGATCAGGCATTCCAACTTTATTATATCCTGCATCGACGTAATGAATCTCTCCTGTAACCCCTCCAGCAAGATCACTTAGAAGATATAAGGCTGAATTTCCTACATCATCAATATTTACATTACGTTTTAAAAAAGAATGATCTTCGTTCCATTTGTATAAAAACTTTGCATCACCAATAGCAGAAGCAGCAAGTGTTTTGATTGGTCCAGCACTTATAGCGTTGACTCTAATACCTTTTTTACCAAGATCTCTTGCTAAATATTTAGTGCTTGTCTCTAGTGCAGATTTGCAAACACCCATTACATTATAATTTGGTATAGTTTTAGTGGACTCATAGGTTAAGGTAATCATACTACTACCTTGTTTCATTAAAGGTGCAGCCTCTTGTGCTATTTCTGTGAAAGAAAAACACGATATCAGCATACTACTTAAAAAGTTATCTCTAGTAGTATTTAAATATTCTCCAGATAATTCAGACTTGTCGGAAAATGCGACTGCATGAACTACAAAATCTAAATTACCCCATTTGTTTTTAATTTCTTTAAAAGTATTTGTAATTTGTTCTTTATTTTCAACATTGCAATCTAAAGTAAATTTAGAACCCAATGAGTCTGCTAATGGTATGACCCTTTTTTTCAAGGCATCACCTACATATGTAAATGCTAACTCTGCTCCATTTTCTGAAAGTTTTTTTGAAATACCCCATGCAATAGATCTATCGTTAGCAACGCCCATTATTAAACCTTTTTTACCTTTTAGAAGCATAACTATACTTTCTCAAAAACTAAAGTAGCATTTGTTCCACCAAATCCAAAACTATTCGACATTATGGCATCAAGTTTAACATTCTTTTCAACTTTTTGTACGATCGGAAATTTTTTTGCTACATCATCAATTTCTGAAATATTTATTGACGCGGAGATAAAATTATTTTTCATCATTATTAAACTATAAATTGCCTCATGTACTGAAGTTGCACCTAGTGAATGCCCTGATAAGGATTTAGTCGAACTAATTTTTGGTATTTCATCTTTAAATACTTCTCCAACTGCTTTTAGTTCTGTTATATCTCCCACGGGCGTTGACGTACCATGGGTATTTAAATAATTTATTTTTTTATTTGAAGTTTTTAAAGCCATTTGCATACATCGCTTAGCACCCTCTCCTGATGGAGCAACCATATCGTATCCATCAGATGTAGCTCCATATCCAGTTATTTCAGCATATATTTTTGCACCTCTAGCTTTTGCATGTTCGTACTCTTCAAGCACTAAAACACCTCCACCGCCTGAAATAACAAATCCATCTCGACTTTTATCATATGGTCTGGAAGCAGATGTGGGATTATCATTATATTTTGAGGACAGTGCAGTCATCGCATCAAACATTGCTGTCATCGCAAAATGCACTTCGTCACTGCCACCAGCAAATATAATTTTTTGTTTTCCAAGTTGGATTAGCTCCATAGCATTACCAATACAATGACCGCTCGTAGCGCATGCCGAGCTAATTGTATAATTTGTACCTTTTATTTTAAATGGGGTTGCTAACGTAGCCGAGGCAGTACTTGCCATTGTTCTCGGGACAATAAAGGGTCCCATTTTTTTTGGATTTTTTTCTCTAGTCTTATCTGCAGCTAAAATTACATTTTCTATTGATGGGCCACCAGAACCCATTATCATACCTGTTTCTACATTACTTACCTGTTCATCTTTTAGACCTGAGTCTTTCACAGCTTCGGACATAGCAATATAATTATATGCTGATCCAGCGCCCATAAATCTCATTATTTTACGATCAATATGATCTTCAAAATTTATCTTTGGTTTTCCATGTATGTGACTTTTAAGATTATATTCTTTGTATTCTTCACTAAAACTAATACCTGATCGTGAATTGATTAAGGATTCAAATACCTCATTTTGATTATTTCCTAAACATGAAACTATGCCAATTCCTGTGATTACTACTCTTTTCATTTTAACTTTTGAACAAACCCACTTTTAAATTTTTTGTACTATATATTTTTTTATCATCAATTAAAAGCATACCATCGGCTAGACCAACAGAGGTTTCTCCCTTTTTTATAATTCTTTTTATATCTATTACATATTTTGCTAACTTATTATTGTTCAATACTTCACCGGTAAATTTTACTTCACCCACTCCAAGAGCACGCCCTTTTCCTGGATTACCGGCCCAACCTAAAAAAAAACCTACAAGTTGCCACATTGCGTCCAAACCTAAACAGCCTGGCATCACAGGATCTGTTTTAAAATGGCAATCAAAAAACCATAGATCTTTTTTTATGTCTAGCTCTGCCTCAATGTAACCTTTATTAAATGTTCCTCCATTATCATTAATTTTTGTAATACGATCGAACATTAGCATCGGTGGAGAGGGTAGCCTCGCATTACCATGCCCGAACATTTCACCATTGGCGCATGATATTAACTCATCGTAGCTGAACGAATTTTTATTATTCATCAAAAGATGTCTTATACTTGATTTATTTAATAAAACATAAATTAAATTATCATTTTATGTTAATTTTGTGTTTATTTATACCCCAAAGGTGTTTTTTTTTGATCCATCCATTTATTCTAGAATTTTTTACTGCGCACCACACTTGATTACATTTCTTTATTGTTAAAACTTGATAAATTTCTAATTTAAATTTTGGTCTAGAGTAAAGCGAAGGTGATGAGTATACTATTTCGTTATCCTTGGTCGTTACAGTTGTTTTTATTTTAGATAATTGAGAGATATGTACCCATCCTGTATCATTTTCATAATCTCTAATTTTTCTCCAATTATAATGCTCATCAACAATTATTACTGGTAAATATTTTTTTTCGTATACAAATTTTATTGGGTAACTCTTAGATGGCCCTAGTCTGACATTAACTTTTTTATTTTTTAGGCTCCTAATTTCCGAAAATGCAATATTTGAAATAAAAATGAAAATAGAACATATTAGTAAAAATTTATTCATGGTTTTTACAAATTTTGCTTATTTTAATCTTTACTTTTCTAAATAATAAATCTTCAAGATTTATTATAAGTGTTTCATTTTTTAGATTTGAATTTATACCAACACTGTTCTTAATAAGCTCATTACAAATTATTATACCTGCCATACCGGTTACAGTTCCTATTATACCGTCATCTTGGCATCTTGGGACATTTTGCGGAGGTCTGGGCATAAAGCATCTTAGACAAGGTCCTTTCTTTGAAAAATCGAAGAAAAAAATATGTGCATCAAATTGACTCACTGAACCAATAAATAATTTTTTTTTTTGTCTTAAGCATTCATCATTTATATTTAATTTAGACTTAAAATTGTCGGTTCCATCTATAATATAATCGTAATTTGCTATAATTTCTTTTAAATTTTGTTTATTCACTTTAATGGCATAAGCTTTAACTTTAATTTTTTTATCGATCATTTGAATTTTTTTTTTGTTATAAATACTTTTTTTTGTCCAATATCGACTTGATTAAACAAAACCTGTCTATGTAAATTACTTTTATTTATTTTATCATAATCAATAATTCCAAATTCATATATGCCTGCTCTCGCTAAATAAAGTGCTACAGGTGAACCAATACCGCCGGCTCCAATAATGAGTATCTTGAGTCTTTTTAACTTAATTTGGCCTTGTATATTAATTTTTTTTAAATTTATTTGGCCTCTAAATCTTTCAATTTGATCATTTGTTAATTTCATTAATTCTCTCCAGTTGATCCAAAACCTCCTGAACCTCTAAGAGTTATAGGTAGTTCTTTAACTATTTTAAATTCTGTTTTGACTACCGGACAAATTACCATTTGTGCTATTCGATCACCATTATGAATAATAAAATCTTTTTTTCCTAAATTAATTAAAATTACTTTTAATTCGCCCCTGTAATCCGAGTCTATTGTTCCAGGTGTATTTAAAACTGTTATGCTATTTCTAGCTGCTAGTCCAGACCTAGGTCTAATTTGAATCTCAAGACTTTCGTCTATTGCTACAGAGAGACCAGTTGGTACAAGGACAGTTTCATATGATTTAACTACTAAGTCCTTTTCTATAAATGCTTCAAGATCCAACCCTGATGAACCACTAGTTTTATATTCAGGAATATTTACCTTCTTGTTAAGCTTTTTAATTAAGGCTGTAGCTTTCATTATTAGAGAATTTTTTTAAAATTTTTTGAACAAGTATTGAAGCGATTTCAGATTTATCTCGCTTGGTGACTTTTTCTATTTGATTGTCTTTTTGAATTATAGAAACCTCATTACTTGTAGAGTTGAAACCTATAGTTTTATCGGATACATCATTTGCAACTATCCAATCACAATGTTTTTGTTCTAATTTTATCCTAGCTAATTTTATCAAGTCATTTGTTTCTGCTGCAAAACCAATAACTAATTTTGGTCTGAGGGAGTTATGGGTACTTACAAATTTCAAAATATCTATATTTTTTTGTAAGTTAATATTAAATTCATTGTTATCTTTTTTTAATTTAAAATCTTTTTGTTCAATCTTAAAGTCTGCAACAGCAGCTGAAAAAATTGCAATATCAACAGGTAGACAAGCTTTAACAGCCTCAAACATTTCATTAGAGGTTGTTACTTTAGTCAGATCTAGGTTTTCATCAGTTTTTATTTTAGATGGTCCTAAAATTAACTTAGTTTGTACACCTGACTCATTTAATTTCTTTGCAATTTGATAACCTTGTAGACCAGATGACTCATTTGATAAATATCTTACTGGATCAATATATTCTCTAGTTGGACCAGCGGTTACCAAAGCTCTTAGTTTTTTATTCTGATTAAAATAATTTTTAATTGTGAGTTCTATCTCATTAAGACTCGCCATTTTACCTTCGCCATGCTCTCCACAAGCCAATTGACCTACCGACGGACCAATGCAAATGAAATCTCTTGATATAAGTTTTGAAATATTTACTTGTGTTGCTTTGTTTTTCCACATTTTAACATTCATGGCAGGCACTAAAAAGATTTTTTTATCTGAAGCTAAAATCACAGTATTAATAAAATCTTTTGCTGAACCATTTGCAATGTTCTCTATTATATTCGCGGTTGCTGGTGCTATAAGAATTAAATCTGCCCACCTTGATAGAGCAATATGACTCATTTCTATTTCTTCATTTAAGTCAAATTTATTTTGATAGACTTTATTTTTTGATAAAGATGAAATTGAAAGTGGGGTAACAAATTCTTCTGCGGTTTTTGTTAAAATAGTTTTAACTTCAAATTTTTGAGTTACTAAACTTCTTATCAAATCTAAAGTTTTATAGGCTGCAATACCACCTGAAATAATTAATAAAATTTTTTTTGTATTTTTCATAGATAATTTAATTAAATATTATTAGTAGCGATATTACTACCAATAATATAAAGATAATAATCTTGTTTTGTTGATTTTTTATTTTTAATTTCTCTGTTTCAAATTTTTTTGCTATCTCATTATTAGTGGCTACTGTTCCTGCAGCTAACAGCTCTAAAGCTTTTGAAGCATTATCCATCATAGCTGGAAGTTCAGGTAATCTATCCATTACTTTTGTGGTAGTTTGAACTACTTGTTTAAATTTTGCTTCAGGTCCTACTTCATGTTTAAGCCAACCCTCTAGAACAGGTTTTGAAATTTCCCAGATATTTGCATCTTCATCTAGAGTTCTCGCAACACCCTCTACTACTACCATGGTTTTTTGCAAAAGGAGAAGCTGCGGTTGTGTGGCCATATTAAATTGCTCCGTTATTTCAAATAATTGAGCTAATAGTTTTCCTGCAGATATATTTTTAATAGATTGACCAAAAATTGGTTCACCAATTGACCTCAAAGCCTGTGAAAAAGACTCTTTAGATTGGTCTGGTGGAACTAAACCTGCAATAAAATGAACATCAGCAACTTTCTCGTAATCTCTTTTAATAAACCCGTAAAGTATCTCAGCAAGATATTTTCGATTATTAGCATCTAGCCTACCCATAATCCCAAAATCTACTGGAATTATATTTCCCTCATCATCAACAAATAAATTACCTTGATGCATGTCACCATGAAAAAAACCATCACCGACAGCTTGCCTCAAAAAATTTTGAATGATATTTTTGGCAAGTTCTTTTTTATTGATATTTTTTTCATCGATCTTTCTGATATCTTTAATGCTTATGCCATCTACTTTTTGTGATGTTAATATTCTTTTTGATGTGAAATCCCAATTTATTTTTGGCACTTTAAACTTAGGATCTGAGACTGTATTTTTTTCAAGCTCGCTTGCTGCAGATCCCTCAAATCTTAAATCCATTTCAATTGAAGTTATTTCTTTCAATAAATGTACAACTTCAATAAGTTTTAAACGTCTGGTCTTAGGTAAAATAGATTCTATTATAGATGCAAATAACATTAGAGCATCTAGTTCTTCATTAAACCTTTTTTCAATATCAGGCCTTAATATTTTTATTGCAAAATCCTCACCTTGAATTTTTGCAAAATGCACTTGGGCAATAGAAGCAGCTGCAATTGGATGAGTTAAATCTTTAATTTGCGAATATTTTTCTTCACCGATTTGCTCTTTGATACTACTCTTAGCTATTGCCATGTCAAAAGGTGGTAGATCATCCTGAAGGGTTTGTAATTCTTTTGCAAGCTCTTTACCGACAATGTCTGGTCTTGTACCTAAAAATTGACCTAGCTTTATGAATGTTGGACCAAGTTCTTTAAGTGCATTAGCTAACCTTAAGCCGACGCTTTTGCTATCTAAATTTTTTTTTTGGAACGGTGAAAATCCAAATATTTTAATAAATATCCTTATAAAAAAATTTGGTTTATAAATTTCATCAAAGTAATCAAGTGTAGATGATTTTGCTAAAGCCCTACCTATCTTTAATAAGATAACTACTTTTTTAATCATTTAATTTCCATGCATAATGTATTGATGCGACACCGCCAAAAATATTTTTAATATTTACATTTTTAAAACCAGCATTATATAATTTATTCTTGATATCGGTTTGTGAATGAAAATCTTCAATACTTTGAACTAGATATTCATACGGATCTGAATTTTTATTAAATATTTTGCCAAAAAAAGGAATAGTTTTTGAGTATAATTTATAAAGTTTACCAAGGACCGGTTTGTTGATTTTATAAAATTCTAAACAAAAAAAACCACCACCCTTTTTTAAAATTCTAAAAGCTTCACTAAGAACAGTGTCTATTTTTGAGACATTTCGTAATCCAAAACTTATTAAATAAGCATCAATAAGCTGGCTTTCTAATGGAATATTTTCTGCATAGCTACAGATATGTTGAACATCATTATAATTATCAAATTTTGATTTATTATAATTTAGCATATTAAAATTAGGTTCAATTCGGTATATTTTTTGATTTTTATTTTTCTTCAATATTAAATGTGCAATGTCACCAGTCCCAGAAGCCATATCAACTATTTTGTGATCCATTTTTAGATCTAGACTATTTACAAACTCTTCTTTCCACAATCTATGGGCACCAAATGACATAATATCATTCATAAAATCATAATTTTTGTAAACACTATTAAATACATTATTTACAAATTTTTTATTTTTGTGATGGTGAATATTTTTCATAATTTGTTAGATGTTGAGTTTATAAAATATTAAATTATATGCCAGAACTTCCAGAAGTTGAGATAACAAAAAGAAGCTTAGCAAAACAGATTCTACATAAAAAGGTTAGTAGTGTGACAATTATTAATCCTAAACTAAGATATAATCTTAATTTAGAAAAATTAAGTCTATTAGAGGGAAAAATTATAAAAAAAATTAGTAGACGATCAAAATATATTTTAATTTTTTTTAATGATGTAAATGTTTTGTTAATCCATCTTGGAATGACAGGTAGATTTTATTTTAATAGAACTAAGCATAGAAATATTGATACTAGTTTTTACAATAATACAAATATAATTACTAAACATAACCATCTAAAGATTAAATTTGGTAGGTTAAGTCTTTTTTATAATGATATTAGAAAATTTGGATTTATTAAAAGAATCCATAAAAAAAAAATTATTACCATCAAACATATTTCGAGGCTCGGATATGAACCATTATCAAATAAATTTTGTTTTAATTATTTAAAAGGTAAAATCTCCAATAAAAAATCTTCAATAAAAAATTTGCTAATGAACCAAAGCATTGTTGCTGGTTTAGGTAACATATACGTGAATGAGATTTTGTATTTTTGCAAAATTTATCCTGAAAAATTTGGATGTAAAATTAAAGATAAAGATATAAGAAAATTGATAAGTGTTATTAAAAAAATACTTAAAAATGCAATTATAGCGGGTGGTTCTACAATAAATAATTATCACAACTCTGAAGGGAAGACTGGTTCATATCAAAAAAATTTTAAGGTTTATGATAGAGAGGGCAAAGAATGCCTCAGAACAAGTTGTAATGGTAAAATTAGGAGGATAATACGATCAGGGAGGTCTATTTTTTACTGTTCAAAATGTCAAACATA
>MDTG01325030.1_pt1 | contig 10298 bp, 9 predicted proteins | sample 811421 | NCBI WGS metagenome assembly MDTG01 (sample SAMN05326645, study PRJNA326480) | marine metagenome | isolation source: seawater | place: Pacific Ocean: South East | collected 2011
CTATTGCAGCTGTAACTCTAGGGGCAAAAGTAATAGAAAAACATTTTATTCTGGATAAGAAAATTGGTGGACCAGATTCAGCATTTTCATTAGATAAAAATGAATTTAAAGATTTAATCTGCCAAATAAGATCAACAGAAAAAATGTTAGGTTCAATTAATTACGACTTAGATGCAAAAAAGAAAAAAAAATAGACGTTTTAGTAGAAGTATATATGTATCAAATACAATCAAGAAAGGTGATGCAATCAGTCATGACAATGTTAAGTCTGTGAGGCCTGGATATAGCCTACATCCCAAATACTTAAAAACAATTTTAGGGAAGAAATCAAAAAAAAATTTTATTGCTGGAGATAGAATTAGTTTAGATGACTTTGAATGAATAGCTCATTATAATGAAAATATTGTTTATAGAGAATAGAGATAAAACATATTTTTTTGACGCAATAGCTAAAAAATTATTGAATGAACATTCCATTTCTTGGATTGTTCAAAATAATCAGTTTAAACCAAAACATGGTGATATTTTTAAAATAAAGTATCCCAAAAAAACAGATCTTAAAACTAGCAATAATAAAAATATACTAGATATAAGTAAAACCGATCGCATAATTAACCACTTTAGTGGAAATAACCTTCATTATGACTATTATTTTAAAGAAATATCCAAACGAATTCGCTCTATAAAACCTGATATTGTTTTTGGTGAATCAACACAGTTTCATGAATTAATAAGCATAAAAATCTGTAAGAAATATAATATTCCATATCTGAATCCTAGCTCCACCTCTTATCCAAAAAATAGATTTTTTTTCTATATGTATGACAAGAAAAATCCTTTCAAAATAAATAATAGTATAAATAATATTAATTTTGCTGAAGTCATAGATAGTATTAATAATCGAACTATGATCCCAGATTATATGAGTTTAAATAATAAGAATACATTATTAGATAACGCAACATATAGACTATCCCAAATTTTGGAATATTTCCATGGTGAAAAATATACAACTCCAAGTTTATTTGAAAAAATCTCAATTGATTTGAAACTGAAAAGGTATCTTAGAAAATGGGATAAATTATCTATGCCCATTAATATGCTTCCAAAAAATAAAAAAATAATGCTCTATCCGCTTCAAATGCAACCAGAGGCAAATATTGATGTATGGGGAAATAATTTTAGAGATCAATCGCGACTAATAAATGATATCTCGAATAAACTGCCAAATAATTGGATTTTAGTTGTCAAAACTAATCCAAAATCAAAATACGAAATGAATGAAAATTTATTCAAATCACTTAACAATTCTAATGTTTTTGCAATCAATAGAGACATCCCCATGCACAAAATTCTCAAAAAAGTAGGGGTTATAACTACTGTAACTGGAACTATAGCTATTGAAGGCTTTTTAGGAAATATTTATACATTTTGTCTTGCTCCTAGTATTATTGATAAATTTCCTGGGTCTTCAAGAGTTAGAAATTTAAAAGAATTAAAAATTTTATTAAAACTTTACGAAGATAATAAGCTCAGTTATGCCAAACAAAGCGATAAAGTTGAATTTATGAAATTTGTTTTTAAGAATAGTTTTTTAGGAAATATCTCCGACCCAAGAAGCGATAAAAATTGTTTAAATGAAAAAAATATTGATAATCTTTATATTGCTTTCAGTAAAATTATATCTAGGATAAAACATGAAGAAATTTAATACTTTAATTACTAATAATAAAATATCAAGTTTTGAAAGAAAGGATGGTATTTTTGAAATTTTTTACGAAGACGAAAACTATCTTTTGAATGGTGAATCTCGTTTTTTTGACAGTACTAAAAAAATTGCTACATTGATTAATCAAATAATTGAAAATCCGACTTCTACCTTAAATAAAATTGATGGAGAATTTGCTTTTTCAATTTTTTTAAAAAAATCACATAAACTACTCCTCGCTAGAGATCATGTTGGTTTTAGAAATCTTTATTATTTTATTGAAGATAATAAAATTGCAGTTTCTTCCAATGTATATGACTTGCTATCAAAAAAAACCGTACGTGCATTTGATATTAATGGTGTAATAGATTTTTTATTTTACGAATACATCAACGACCCCTCAACATTATTCAAGAATATTTTTACTGTTGAGAGAGGAACATTTATTAGAATATGTACAAAAAAAAGTAAAATCATTGATAAAGTAATGTTTAGAAAGAAACTTTCGGATATAGCTGAAAACAAATTTTTATCAGAAAAAGAAATTATTAAAAATGTTTATGATAAAATAATAAAAGCACACAGAAAGAGACAAAGTGAAAAAAATGCTGTTTTGCTTTCAGGTGGTGTTGACTCAAGTATAATGGCGCTGGCTTTATCACAAGATTTAGGCGATCAAAACCTTGTTGGTCTTTCTTTCGACACGGTAAATGCAGAACAAAGTGAAATATATTATGCCAAAATGGTATCTAAAAAATTAGGTATTCGTCATGAAATTGTTCAATTTGACCCAACAAAATCAGTTAATCTTTTTGATATTGTCGATAATTCAAATGTTCCATACATAGGGAACATAGTAATGTCTGAGCTAATGACTCAATCTACCCTTGATAATGATTATAATATTTTTGCAGGGCAAGATACTAGAATTTTGACGCCTGCATGGTATAAAATAGACTGTTTTAATATGAGATATATGAATAATAATGTATTAAATATTTTTATAAAAAATTTCGGATTGGCAGCATTTACTATTCTTGGATATAATTCTAAATGGAAACAAAAAGTGGCTTCCAGAATGCATTCAGTTAATGACAAAAGAGAATATATGTTAAAAAATCTTTTTCACTATCATCCCTTTGCAGATATTAATGATAAAAATAATGTTTTTATCTCTAAAAATGTTAAATCGAAGATGTCTCAATTAGAACTGAATGATAATCTGCTTTCAATGCATAATGAATATACAGACATGTCAATAGGTTGGCAGCATAATGACGATATTGCTTATATGTCAAACAGTATAGAGCGAAGAGGTTTTAAAAGCAGCATGCCTTTTATGGACAATAGTCTTGTAAATTTTGGTGCATCGATTTCTTTTAACATTAAATCTAAAACTACTAAAGGTAAATCTGGATATGGAAATAAGTCAAAAAAAGTAAACAAATATTTATTACGAGAGGCCTTTAAAGACAGACTTCCTAATGAATTAATTTTTAGGGACAAAGCGGTAGCAATTGTAAATCATATATTTTTAAACGAGGTAATGGGAGATTATATTAGAAAAAATTTTGCATCTCCAGCTCTTAAAACTTGCGATATTTACGAAAAATTAGATCTTAAAATTCTTTACGAAAAAGCAATGATAAAAAATGGTGCTTGGGGATTAAAAGATTATCATGAAGCAAGCGAATTGCACAATCTCGTCATTTTGGATGTGATTGCTCGAAAATATAATATTGTAAATTAAGCTAAATGATTAACAAAGAAACGCAAAATTTGATTCAATTTACAATTTTAAGCTCTCTAGATAGGCTATTGATATTTATACTTCCTTTTTATGTTTATTTTTTAACATCGGATAAGCTTTTATTTAATGATATAGAATATATTTATTCAATAGCTAGTCTAGCCATGATTTTTTTTGAGCTAGGGCTCAAAAATTATTTGTTTTATGGGTATAAAATTAATAAGGATAAGGATAAATTTTTAAATGAAATCAAATTGTTATATAATTTTTTAATTTTAGTATATACAATAATTCTAATAATTGCTTTTTTATCAACAAAATTAATTAATCTACTAATACCTTATTTTGGAATTCGCCTTATTTTTTTTATGTTGAGCACATTTTATTTTTCTTATTTCAGGCTTAAAGACAAGCCCTCTGCTATTTTCCTCTATACAGTTCCCGTAAATTTATTAACATTTGTATTGATTTATTATTATACCAACAGTAATCATACTCTCTCACTATGTGATATATATATATTACCTTTTTTAAGTATTATACTTTTTAATCTTTATCAAATAAAAAATACGATCACAAAAGGGAAAAATACCCAATACATCCTCAAGGCATTGAAATTTTCCCTTCCAGTTATGATAAACTTATTACTAATGGGTCTAATAAATCAATTTGGCAAATTGTACGCATACAACAATTTAGATATAAATGAAATGTTTGATTTGTCATTAATCCAGCGGATATCCACAATTATTGTTTTAATACATGCATCCATCGTTGGTTTTTTCACAAAAAAATTATTTATGTCAAAGTCTTTAGTTGTGCATAAAAATATTTTTAAGGTTTATTTTTTTGCAATACTTTTTACTGGTTTATCAATTTATCTTTGCATTATTGCTGCAAATAAAATTAACATTCTGGATATAAATACATATTTATTAAACATTTTTTTAATAGGTACTATGTTATGGTGCAACAATGCGTATTTTGAACTTTACTTTAATCGAAGCAATAAAAATAGGTATATACCAATAATAAGTCTTTTTGCTTTTACTGCTTATTTTATTAGTTTTACTTTATCTGAAAATATAAATATTTCTAGAATTGGTGAAATATATTTACTGAGCAATTTAACTGGTAGTTTATTTACTTTCTACTTTCTTAGAAAAATACGTTTAAATTAATAGATGAAGTTTTGTTTAGCACTCATAGCAGCTTTATTGCCATTAAATTTTTTAAGAATTTTATTTTATCGCACTTTTCTTAATTATAAAATTTCATTTAGCAGCAAAATTGGTCTTTTTAATATTATAATTTCTGATAAGTGTTTTATCAATAATGCTACAATTAAAAATTTCAACTTCATTGAAGTTTCAAATATTCAAATTGATAGCAATGCAGAGATTAGATACTTTAATAGATTTTCACGATTGAATAAAATACATTTAAAAACTCAAAGTCTGATTAGTAGAAATAATGATTTTATTGGAACTAGAAATGGTATTTCACCATTTAAAGATTTTGAAAATTTTACTCTCGGTCAAAATTCATACATTCTCAAGCACAATATTATTGATTTAAGTGATTCAATTACAATTGGTAATAATGTCGTTTTAGGTGGTATAGGTAGCCAATTATGGACTCATGGTTTCGACAATAAAAGAAATAAAGTTCAAGGACCTATAAAGATTGGAAATAATGTTTATATTGGATCCTCTTCTATGATAATGTCATCTGTAAACATTTGCGATGAAACAATTATTGGAAGTGGAACTGTTATATCTAAAAATATTTTTGAAAAGGGTTTTTATGTTTCTAATGAATTAATTCAAAAAAAAACAAACTTTGCTCAAAAAAATAAATTAATTGAATTCAAAGGTAAAATGTTTTTGAGAAAAGATAATGAGAATAATAAGTCCTAGCTCATTACTTTTTTTTTCTCTAATTATATGGTTAGTACTATTTATAATCTCGCCGTATAACTATTATTTTACACAAGATATTACAAATGCAACTTTTTTTCTTTTTTTATCAATTATGTGTTTTGTTATAGGGGCAAACTCTTCTTTTAATAAAGAAAGAAATCTCTATAACCGACTAATTATAAACACTAAAGCTAATTCCATTTTCAAATTTTCGCTAATCACTGGAATTATTGGTATTTTTTTAAGGATTTATCATAGAATATTTATTGAAAAAATTTTTATTTTCGAGAATCTAACTGAATTTAGATTTTCTGCTTTAAGTGACTTTAACGAACCTTCAACAATTGAAGTCTTATCCTCAATCATGTACCCTTTTGGTTTAACAGCACTAATTTTTTATATCTACTTTAGTGATAAAATCAAAATAAATAGAAATGTTATATACCTTGCAGGTATAATGTACCCCTTAGAATCATTATTTTTAGGTGGACGCATAACTATTATAGTTTTTCTAAGCATGATTTTTTTTAGCTTATTTATAAAAAATTTTCACAAACAAAAAAATTTTTTAAAAAAGAGGGATATATTAATTCTCATATTTTTTTTATTCATTTTTTCACTTTACTCTTCATCGGTTGTTCAAGCAAGGTTATTAACGATGGGCTTTAATTTACTTTCGTACATAGACTTTCTTGAAACACAAAGACAAGTTTTGGTAAGTGATAGTTTTTATAATTTTGTTGATAGTGAAAATTTTTCTGGTTTGGGTTTATATTTATTTATTATCTGTGAAATAATACATTATTATTTAGTTGGGGTGATAGAATTTATCAAGCTGTTTAATTATAATACTACATATGAATATTGGATGGGAGCGCATCAATTTAATGTATATTTAAAATTTTTTTCATTCATTGGTATTGAAAACTTACCAAGTTTCCAGGATACATTGAGTTCTCACCACCACCCTGGACAATACACTTCTTTTGCAGGACCAGCATTAATAGATTTTGGCCGTTTTTCAATAGTTTATTTTTTCATCTTAGGAATCATTAGTAGAAAAATTTACCTAGACGCCATATCAAATGGACTTGTTGGATTAATGCTTTATCCTATAGTTGCAACTACGATAGTATTTAGCCCAATGATAAATCTGCTTATGGCTCAAAATCTTTATATTTTAAATTCTTTTTTATTTTTTCTATTATTATTTAAAATCAAAATATATAATGATTAAAATTGGAATAATAGGTAGAGGGTTTGTTGGTTCAGCTGTAGAAAATGGATTTAAAAACGATAAAAGTTTTCATCCTAAAATTCATATTTACGATAACAATGAACGGCTATCTACTCACAGCTTAGCTGAAACTATTAATAATACAGATTTAATTTTTATTTCTTTACCCACTCCATCGAATACAAATGGATCTATAAATATTGATAACTTAGAAAACCTTCTTTCAGAAATAAATTTAAAACAAAAAAATGATGGAATTATTTTAATAAGATCAACTGTCACTCCTGGGACATGTGATTATTTTCAAAGTAAATTTCAAAATATAGATATTGTATTTAATCCTGAGTTTTTAACTGAAAGAAACGCTAATGAAGACTTTCTAAAGCAGGACAGAATAATCTTAGGAGGAAATAATAACAAGACAAAAAGGGTTGCTGAAATATTCAAGCTTAAGTTTCCAAACACGCCAATTATAAAAACAGACTTCAAAACCGCAGAATTAATCAAATATATGAATAATTGTTTTTTTGCAACTAAAGTATCTTTCCTTAACAAAATGAAAGTAGTTGCAAATAAAATTGATGCAAACTGGGATGATGCAATTAGTGGTTTTACTTTAGACAGCAGGGTTGGCAAAAGTCACAATGACGTTCCTGGTCACGATGGTAAATTAGGTTTTGGCGGAAGCTGCTTTCCAAAGGATCTACAAGCATTTATTTATTTTATAAAAGAACTTGATCTAGATGCATCAATTCTTGAAGCAGTATGGTCAATAAATTTGGATGTACGCCCAGAGAAAGACTGGGAAAAACTTAAAGGAAGATCTATAATAGATAATAACTAGATTGACAGCCATCTATCATTTTTTAGGCTCCAGCTAATTACATCTTCAAGACGATTATAAGCTGATTTTGGTTCCCATCCCATAGCTTTCATTTTTTTTCCATCTAATGAATATCTTAGATCATGTCCTGGTCTTTGAGAGTGAAAATCAACCATTTCATATTTGAGTTTCTTGCCTTGAACTGAAGCAATGAATTCAGCTAATTTTAAATTATCGATTTCATCTTTACCAACAATATTGAATTTTTGACACTTAGCCCCCGTTATGTCTGGCTTTAAATTGGAAATATCATAATTAAAAAGAAAAAGTAGTGCATTTGCAACATCTTCAGCATGTATATAGTGTCTTGATCCTGCGATCTTTTTTTGTCTATCAGCATGTACAGTTACCACTTCTTGATCTCTTACTTTTTTTATAACCATAGGAATATATTTTTCTGGATTTTGTCGTTCTCCAAAAACATTCATTGTATGAGTTATAATACAAGGTAAATTATATGTATTTTCAAATGCTACAACTAATTCTTCCGCACCAGCTTTTGTTGCAGAGTATGGATTTGTAGAATTATATCTATCATTTTCTTTGTAGTTAACACCGATTGGGGCTGGACCAAAAACCTCATCAGTACTAAAGTAAGCAAAACGCTCTAGCTTATTGCACTTTCTTGCATAATTTAGAATATTAGCAGTTCCAACCACATTATCATAAACAAATTCTAGTGGAAAATGTATAGATCTATCAACATGAGAGCCTGCAGCTAAATGGCTTATATAATTTATTTCGCCTATTGCAGCAATTATTTCAGGATTTAACTCAGCCTTTAAATCATGATGAACAACTTTTACTCTTTTCTGCTCAGATTCAGGATATGATTTAACAATTTCATTAAGGCGATTTAAGTTGCCGCTAAAGTCTAATCTATCTAGAGTGACGATATGCCAGTCAGTTGTTCTTAAAATCTTATCCACAACATGATGAGCTATAAATCCAGCTCCTCCAGTAATCAATATATTTTTACTCAAATTTTACTCCAATTCATATTATGTTTAAAATAAGTATTCAAAATGTTAATTATAACTAAATTAATGAGAACAATGAAATCACTGAATAGAATAATAATTGTATTTTTTCTAATGACATCAATTTCAATTGGACAAGAAATTGATATTGACTTAAAAATTTTTTCTCAAAAAAATAATACTAATTTATGGTGGATGAATCAAAATAATAATGGTAAAAATTTGGAAAGAAACGGTTTAGAAATATCATTAGCTTTAAAAACAAATAAACAAACTTTAAAAATTAATGCCTCCAATCAATATGATAATTCTATTTTGGGTGAGTCTTTTTTTGAATACAAAATATCAAGCTATTCTTTTATTAAAATTGGAAGATATTATAAAGACTTCAGTACCTACTTAAATGAGGATTTGAGTACTGGATCTCTGGTTGTAAGTCAGAATGCAAAACCATTTAAAAAAATTGGATTTGTGACAAAATATCCAATGAAAAAGGTTGTATTTCGCTTTGGCATGCTTCATGGCAGACTTAAAAAAAATAATATTTATAATGAAGCTCCAAATGTTCACGAAAAGTTCATTTATCTAGATTCAAAAGATAAGAATGAAAACAAATTTAGCATAGGTCTTGTTCACTCCGCACTCTGGGGTGGATCAACATATGAACATGGAGCCTTCCCAGATAGTTTTTCTGATTTTCTGAAAGTTTTTATATCGGCTGATGGACCTCCTGACAATGGCCCACACCCCAATGCTTTAGGGAGCCATTTAGGAATATGGGATTTTGTATACTTTAAAAAAATTAGTAAAAAAATCCATTCTAAAATTTATTACCAACATTTTTTTGAGGATACAAGTAGCTTTAGATTTTCAAATGAAATTGATGGATTATGGGGAATCGAAATAACTAATAAATCAAACAACAATTCTTTATTATTCGAGTATCTTGATACAACCCATAGTGATCTTAATCCACCCTATCAGGCGGACACATATTACTGGAATTACCAATATCAGGATGGCTGGAGATATGAAAACAATATAATTGGAAATCCATTTATAAATCCAGAATCTGGTCCTAAAGGTGTATACGGTCACAATCAACGAAAAGTAATGCATGTAGGAGCACAAATATTTTTATTAAATGATTATATGTTCAAATTTAAAGTGACAAAAATAACTAATAATAATAGCGACTTACTACATGAGTTAAAATTAGAAAAAAAATTAAGTGAACTACTAAAAATTAGCTTCACAAATTATGGGAATGGAAAAAATATGTCTGCTAAAATAAATCTAACATATTTTATTTATTAATGATTTATATGAATGCAACCAATCTTCAACTCTAACTTTAGGCTCCCATTTCAACAATTGTTTTGCTTTTTTTACATCTGCTAAATTTTCAAAAGGTTCTTCAACTGGTGGTAGGTATATTTTCTCTTTACTGATGATATCTGCAATACTATTTATAGATAAATTTTTTCCACTACCAATATTGATAACCTCACCTTTACCAACTTTTTCTGATTTTAATGCCAGCATATTTGCTTTTACCACATCTTTAACATAAGTAAAATCTCTTTTTTGTTTTCCGTTTCCATTTATTGTTAATGGTAAGGAGTTGATAAATTGATCTAGAAAAACTCCAATGACAGTTGAATAAGGACCACGTAAATTTTGCCTTTCCCCATAAACATTAAAATATCTTAAAGAAACAGTTTCTAAACTATAGGTCTTAGCAAACATTTTACAACACAATTCACCATAATACTTTTGATTTGCATAAGGTGAAATTGGATTAATAGGATCACTTTC
>MDTG01444061.1_pt1 | contig 10298 bp, 2 predicted proteins | sample 811421 | NCBI WGS metagenome assembly MDTG01 (sample SAMN05326645, study PRJNA326480) | marine metagenome | isolation source: seawater | place: Pacific Ocean: South East | collected 2011
ATCACCAGAAAATTGGAAACTCTCACTAATCGTGGCACCTTCACCAATAATGAGTTTTTTAAGAGAGGACCAATTTTCTAAGTCTGAGGAAAGTTGAATGGTGTAACTCACTCCTTTTTCTCCTGGGAATAGAACTTGTACCTGACCTTTTTGTTCCTCTTGTAATTTCAACTCAAAGGCAGGAACGCTTTCTGGATCACTTGGAGAACTTCCAAAGAGAATTTCCGTCTCATCTTGCCACCCATCACGATCTTCATCCCCTTCAAACAAATCTTCTGCAACCAGCGGGTTAGTTCCATTTTCGACTTCTTCTTTATCGTTTACCCCGTCACCGTCAGTGTCGGCTTTGGTCGGGTCAGTTGGATAGCCAATTTCAAGCATATAGCCATTCGCATTAGTCTTAGAAGGGCGAGTCACCCAAAATCCAGGATCCAAGGTATTTGCATTAGCCCCAGTAAGCTTAACCGCGTCATTCACTTTTTTATGCCCTTGAACCCACCGATCAAAAGTCATTTCCTCTCCACTGACCCATCCCCATGTGTCTTCATCTAACTTTACAGCCCCTATCCAAATGCCTGAGTAACCTTCATACCTATTTTCACCCAAGGATTCCATGGCATTGATCCATTCAGCCTCAGTAGCAAATGTTGCCAAATATCCTCCCCTTTCACTCGCATCTTTAGCAGAGTTCTCATAATTATCATTACCCAAAACAACTGAAAATCGACCAATACCTAATTCATAACCATCTTCATATCCATCACCATCTGAATCCTTGGTAAAATCACTCGTCCCATAAACATCTTCTTCAGAAGATTCCGCTAATCCATCACCATCGAAGTCTTCATCACGATCATCCAACAAATCAACTTTCACCTCAGCGTTGGTGGGAACTGAATTCTGACTCGTAGCTTTGATTATAACCTTTACGGTTTGATTTGATTCATAGTCAAAATCACCACTATCATTTATCAATAGTCTTCGTCCATCCAGAGCGAACGCTCGGGTCCCATCTCCATCATAATCGGGATTATCCACCAAGTATATTCTGACGGCATCTCCATCCGGATGGCTTGGTTTGAGTGTTCCCACCAATAAATCTTTATCAGGGTTCTCGGTCGTTTCGAGTAACAACCCCTGAACTATTGGAGACGGGTTTGGCGTACTTTCCGTAAGGTTGGGATTAGATCCGGCATCATTTTCCTGACCATCAGAAAAACCATCTCCATCAGAATCAGCACTGTTTGGATCACTAGAATACCCAAACTCAATGACATAGCCATCTCGAACTGCCTCACCAGGAGTATCAAACCATCGACCTTTTGCAGGGCCAAAGCCTCCGCTCAGTTCTGCCTTGTCCGCATTGGCTATATTATCTGGCTGTCCCACTGCCCATCGGTTATAGACCACCGATTCACCGGAATTCCATTTCCAAACTCCCTCCTCCTCAGAATCAGAGGCCCCGATCCACAGTCCGGTATATTGATTTAAATTAGAATCGCCAATAGAATCTAAGGCCGTTAACCATTCAGACTCTGTTGTGAATGATGCTAATTGCCCTCCTCTTTCCAGCGCATCGTTATTTGCCGACGCCCAATTATATGATCCACTGACTATCTGATATCGACCAACTCCTAATTCATATCCGTCACTTAAACCATCTCCATCAGAGTCTGCATTGTTAGGGTTCAAAGTAATCTGTAGAACATATCCATCCCTAACTGCCTCTTTGGGAGTATCAAACCAATACCCGAGTAACGGACCAAAGCCACCACTCACCTCAACATGATCAGCTCCATTATTATTATCCGGTTGACCCACTGCCCAACGGCTTGCCTGAAGTCTCTCTCCCGATTGCCACTTCCATACGCCTTCTTCCTCTGCGTCGGTCAATCCTATCCAGACACCATTAAGGGTATCAAGTGATCCTTCTCCAAGTGAATCTATAGCTGAAAGCCATTCTTCATTTGTTTTAAACTCGGCAAGAATTCCTCCTCTATTCTCGGCGTCTTCTTTGGCCTGATCCCAGTTATATGATCCACGGACCAAAGAATAACTAACCCTATTTATCTCATAATAATCATCTAGCCCGTCACCATCAGTGTCAGAATTTAATGGGTTAGTCTTGTAGGAATTAACCTCCTCAAAATCATTAATCCCATCTCCATCAGAATCAGCCTTACTTGGGTTAGATCCAATTTCATTTTCAACAAAATCATTAAGACCGTCTCCGTCAGAATCTGGACTATTTGGATTTGTATTGTTGTCTAACTCAAAAAGATCACTTAAACCATCTGCATCCGAATCAGGATTGTTAGGGTTTGTACCCGCCTTAATTTCATCGGAGTCATTCAACCCGTCATCATCTGAATCAGAATCATTAGGGTCTGTGCCTCGGCTAAACACTTCAATAAAATCATTCAACCCATCATCGTCTGAATCCTTGTTATTAGGGTCGGTCGAATTTTGTTTCTCAAGAAAATCGTTCAACCCATCATTATCAGTATCTTGATCATTAGGATCTGATCCCGCCTGAACCTCTTCAAAATCAGAAAGCTTATCATCATCCGAGTCAGGATCTTTGGGATTGGTTCCCTCTTTTATTTCATCAGAGTCTTCAAGACCGTCGTCGTCAGAATCTTTATTATTGGGATCTATTCCACGTCTTACTTCGTCTGAATCGTTAAGCCCATCGTTATCAGAGTCTTGAGAGTTCGGGTCGGTTCCTGTATTTAGTACCGACACAAAAATTCCCGTATTCGTTTCAACTGAGTCTTTTAAATCATCGTCATCTGAGTCCGAATCATTAGGATCAGTTCCACGACTTACCTCCGCTGAATCGTTCAGTCCGTCATTATCAGAGTCTGGAGAATTCGGATCAGTGTTTATCGTAACAAGCTCAACAAAATCGCTTAATCCATCGTCGTCTGAATCCACATCTTTTGGATCTGTCGCTCCATTCAACTCGACCGAATCACTGAGTCCATCTCCATCAGTATCTGATTTATTTGGATCAGTTTCATGTGAAATTATTTCATCATAATCACTCAATCCATCATCATCTGAATCAAACTTATCTGGATTGGTGCCAGGGTCTTCGACGGAGACATAAACCCCAGTATTAGATTCATTGATATTAGGAATTCCATCACCGTCACTGTCTTCTTTTAATTTGATGGTCATCGTCGCTTCTGTACTTTTGGTTCCAGCGCTTACTTTGACTGTCACTTGTAATTGATCTGAAATTCTAAAGTCCAAATCATCAGAATCATTAATGATTAGCGTGTCATCCACTATCTTAAATGCCCCCTCCCCGTCATTGTCGTTGTCGGGGTTTTGAATCAATTCAAAGCTTAATGGTTCTCCTTCTGGGTCGCTTGCGTTTAACTTGCCAATGACTGTATTTTCTTGAGCCGATTCAATTATTTCATAGGCAGCTGGTAAAAATTCCGGTGGAGCATCTTCAACATTGATAGTTATTGTTTTGGTTGTGGAAAAATTACCGTCGCTAACCCGAACATAAATTGTGAAACTTGATCTTAGCTTATAATTAAAATCATCAGAATCATTTACCCTTAAAGAGCTATCTAACGAATTAACATAAAATGCATAAGAATTATCACGGTCCGAATCAAAATTAATTGAAATTCCATAAACTAATTTGTCATTTTTATTTCGATCTACGACTTCGATCCTACCAACCACATCGCCAAATTTATAAGGGTAACCATCAGCAGTAATTGTTTCAGTGATAATAATAGGAGCAACATTTGGGCTATCATTACCATCAACTGGTGAACTTCCAAACTCTATCTCTTCACCGTCAGGTATACCATCATCATCAGAGTCAGCGTTATTAGGATCTGTCCCTGTGTCCAATGGGGAAACATAAGTGCCTGTATTTGTCTCATAGATGTTAGCAATGCTATCATCATCGCTGTCCTCCAAAACGATAATTGTAATTGTTGACTCAACAACAACTCCATCAACATCGGCTTTAACTTTTATATCGATTTTAGAAGAGCTAAAATCCAAATCATCACCATCATTAACAACAAGCGTCGTTCCGTTTAAAATAAATGTATCATTGCCATCTCCGTCCAGATCTTGATTTTGAGAAATTGAAAAAGTTATTGAATCGTCATCATTAATTCCTGTGATCACTTCGCCAACAATTGATTGGTTCTTGGCTTTCTCGATAATTTGTAGCTGGCTTACATTGAAGATAGTTGATTGTTCGACTTCATACATTAAAGATATTGACTCAGATTCCTCTTGGCTTGCAAAATAAAGCGATCCAGAAACAAAAACCACAGCCGGCAAACCATTAGCATCATACTCTAATGACGTTCCTGAAATTCCCTCACCACCTAAAATAGTTGTGTTCCAATTTTCTCCATCGAACAATGAAAATCTTGCTCCGCCCTTTTCAAAGTTATTTGAATGAGAAACTGACGCCTCTCCTAGTGGAGAAAACTTAAAATCTGATCTTGAACCAAGACTTAATGGTGTTTTGTTATGAGGAAAATTGAAATTGGCAATTTCTTTAGACTTCCAATCTCCATTTTCATAAATCATTGCGTATGTTGTATTTGATGGTCTTAAAAGGACCTGTGGATTACCCTTTTCGTTATAAGACAATTGATGAAATGGGGATTGGTTTTGAAAATATCCAACCTCCTCAAAAACCCATTTACTTCTATTTTTTGGAAGCTTCCCAAAATACATTCTATCACCCCTACCCTCGAAATAGGTTATTGATGGCTCGCCATCAGGTGAAAAAGAAAGTGAACAACTATCAAAATAGTTTTGATTATTAGCGACAAAAAGTATCCGACTTTTTATCCAAGTAGCACCACTTCGTTTAGCATACCAAATTTCTTTTCCCTGAGAAATATACACTACATGGGGATTCCCATTAAAATCAAAATCGTGAACCACTGAACTAAAATTTCTTTCACTATCAATTTGTTGATATTCCCAATCTTCACTATTCCCATTAGAATCTCTAGTCGCATAATTAAGCCACGATGCAGTGGGGAAAACTATGCTCGGATTATTATCCTTATCAAATGCCAACGAATAAACCGGCCCTCCGCTAGTTTCTTTCACAGATTCAGTAACCAGTTCGGTTTTCCACTCAGGAGGAGCAGCCTCTTTATTTATAATGATGGTTCCTTTTCTTCCGCTATTTGTTGAATTGGTACCAATGGAATAGGTCAACACAGACGGACCACGTCCTGAGGACTTATCAATAGTGATCCAAGGAACAGAGCTTTCAGCGGTCCATTTGATTCCTTGTTCAGCATCAACTGCAAGGCCACCTGAAAAACTCAAGCCTCTTGGTTCTCTGACTTCACCTAACGGACTGGCTCCATTGGCTAATGCCTTAATTTGGTATTCTTGGAGTACACTCCTCCAAATGACTATGTCATCAACATATCCACGATATGGAAACTCCCCACCATTCCTCGCACCAAAAATAAAAGACCCTGCACCATTGGCGGGGCGCTGAGGAGTTGGGCCTCCGTCTAATTCTCCATTTAAGTAAATCTTTCCCACATCCAAGGTTCCATCATAAGTCCAAACTGCGTGAACCCATTCATCTGACTTTAGCACTGTATTAGCGTTCCAATCCGCTCCCCAATGTGCGCTATAAAGTCTTCCTCCATCACTAATGCCACTGCTAATGCCCTGATTAGTTTGGCCCCAGATAGAACGCCGTGCTCCAACTGAACTAATTGGCTTCATCCAACAAGCGAAAGTATAACTTCCAGTATCAAAGTCTCTAATCATGGAGTTCATATAAATTTTAGGAAAATCAATGTGACCTCCACTGAACCTCGCTCCAACGGTCGGTGTAGGACCTCCTACAGCCCCTTCAACATCAAGATAAACCCTACCATCAATTATACCCATGTTTTCGTTAGCGCTTAAATCTTTGACCCCTTCCTCAAAATCAAGGTAAAGAAAAGGTTCAGGAAATTTATCGAGTTCTTTAATCTCAACATTGGAGGTCGTAATAAAAAGATTATCTATAAAGAGAGTTTCAGTTGCTCCTCCTACTCTTGATGAAATAATAAAATTAAATGTGTCATCAGCATTAAAACCCCTTGTATCAATATTAATAAATTCTGCATTTGTTTCTAACTGAGTCGTGGTAAAAGTGGCTCCATTTTCTGGATCCCATTGTATAAATACACTTCCAGTCCTTCTGTCTCCATCTGAAAATATTGATCCCTCAGTATAAGCTAGTTGTCCCAAATCAAATCCTGCACTCACTCCAGATATACCTACACCCGGATCACCTGTAGGCCATGTATCGACTTCAAAGGAGATATTTTCTGTGACTCCAACAACAACATTTTGAGGATTGTAAGACATTCCCTCTTCTCCAGCACCTAATTCTCCAAGATTAGCGTTACCATAGTTAAATGAGAATCCATCAGCCGGAGGATTATTGCCCTTACTATCGTAAAGTTCATAATCAAAAGTTGCAGTAAACCCCTCAGAAGAATTTGGTAGCGCTGGCACCGAAAAACTTGAAAACCCAAGAGTAACTCCATCTTCAGTAAGAAGTAATTTTCCATCGACAACTTGAGCAGCACCCCCACTAATAACTGTTCCATCGCCTAATTCTGTGGTTCCATCAGGATAATTATTAAAGTCCTGAAAATATGAAACTGGTATATCTTCCTTAGTTGTTGGATCACTCCCATTAATTATTTCAGCTCCATCACTAATTGAATCATTGTCAGTATCGATATTATTTGGATCTGTTCCTGGCTGAGTACTAGGGTTGATTGATGAATATCTAAGGTCAGGGTTTTCAACTCCATCACTTAAGCCATCATCATCAGAATCGAATAAAAGTGGACTGGTGCCTGTATCCGACAACCCAACCCATTTGCCTGTATTTGTTTCGACACCATCATACAATCCATCATCGTCAGTATCATTTTTTACTGGATTTGTTCCTAAGTTAAATTCCTCTAGATCTGATAATCCATCCTCATCAAAATCAGAATTTCCTAACAAAGATAAATCATCAGAGTACTTTTTCTCCCAGTCATCAAGGATTCCATCCCTGTCCTTATCATCACTTCCTCCTTCGGTTGTAATAACAAGATTATCAATAAATAGATCTTGATGTGCGCCGCCAACACGAGCTGATATGATAAAAGTAAAATCATTATTACCAACAAAACCATCAGTTTCAATCTCAACAAAATCAGCATTTGTGTTAAGACCAGTTGTAATAAATGATGCACCGAATTGAGGTGTCCATGACATTGTCATAGTTCCAGTAACCCGTTGCCCATCACGAAGAATAACCCCATTAGTAAAGGCACGATTACCTTGATCAACTCCACTTTTTATCTGAGAAATACTAACACCCTGTTCAAGATCACCATTTCGCCAAGTATCAACTTCAAAAGAAATATTTTCATTTGTTTGATTACCATTCATTCCCTCCTCCGCTGATCCCTGTTCACCTAGTATGGCATCTCCATAATTAAAGGAGAATCCATCTGCAGGTGGATTGTTACCAAAACTATCATATAGCTCATAATCGAAAGTCGCAGTGAATCCTTTTGAAGATTCCTTCAACGGAGGAACTGAAAAACTTGAAAAACCTAATCCTTGACCATCTATCGTTAATTGCAATCGACCACCCTGAACCGAAGCCGCTTCACCTGAAATGACGGTTCCATCACCTAAATCGGTTGTTCCATTTGGATAACCATTAAAATTTTGTGAATATGTTTGTCCGGAACTCGATGATGATGGACCATCGATGAAACTGTTTACAATTTCATCTTCGTTTAGAACTGTGTCATATACCCGAAACTCTTCCCATGAGGCATTTGCATTGTTGTCACCCCACTGTGATCTTCCCAAGAAAAACTGGTCATCTTCAAGCTCCCAGAGAACATTAGCGGTCGCTCCTTCGGCAACTTTTTCGCCATTTCTATAAACCATTAGTTTGGTATCATTCTGAGAATTTATATCTCCATCAATAGTGACCACCCAGTGAACTCTCTCACCTAAGGGGTTTGGTGGAGTGCCCCCGAAGTCTTGGAAGTTGATGTTTTCTTTGGCCTTCCATGTAAACTGGTTTTGATTGAGGTTTGTCGATCTAGTAAATGATAAATACAAGACGTTACTTGTAGATGCACCAACACTAAATACCCTTGACCAATTTTTGACTGATTCTTGAATTACCCATGTCTCAATGGTCGCATCAATGAGGGAGCTTAAAATACCCTCGGGCAAAAGAATGTAATCACTATTATTCTTTTCCCCACCAGATAGAGTGACTTTCCCGCCTCCAACAACTCCGTTATTCCCTCCTGCGTCAACAATGGTTGCATTCGCATTCCCGACAGAATCTTTAAGGATTGTTCCCGCTTCTCCTGTCTCTTCAAATTTCCACTGATGAATCAATTCCGCAGTCAATAAAGATTGCATAATTGAATAAAAAGCAATGAAAGCGATTTTTTTCATCTTGAAGTTATTACAAATTCTTCTTAAAAAACATATTGCTCAAGATTTAACAGAACAAGATATAAATGATTATTCTGGGGCTACAAGAGGCAAATAAGACCAAACAAGATTGCAGTCCTTGGATTGCGTTATAAGAACCATCTGCAAAGGATAGTAACATTTAATCATTTTATTTTTTTTTACCTAAAATAAGATGTTATGAATCTCAAAAACCCATCTATTCTATAATTTCGGCATATAGTTTTCAAAAGTTCTGAACCTTTGAATTTCATCGTGGTAACGCTCATCCTTGAACCAATTTGAGGGAAAAGGAGTAAAGTTGTTGTCTTCTGCTCTTCGCGATGTTGCGTACTCCTTTGTTTTTTTTAATAGAAATTCGTAACTCTCTTTTTTTAATGCTTTTTCTATTTCAATCAAGGCCTCTCTTTTCTTTACCCTTCTTGGATAGTTGTTAAATATATTTAGTAGTAGTTCCTTATTGTTATCTCCTTTGTCTAACTTATCAGTGACGGGTTCACGTAATTCATCAGTGAGGGGACCCCTTACCGGTTGATCAGGAGTAGCGTCTAACTTATTAGTAATAGGTAAAGCCTCATGAATTGTTGCTTCAAGAACAATTCCACGACCCTTTTTATCGGTCCTTCTTATCCAATTATTTTGCACTAATTCTCGAATCGCTCTGCGGCATTGATGAATACCGATCTTTGTCCCCTTGGCAATATTACTTATACTCTCTGTACATTTACCTCTTCTGACAATTCTGCAAAGCACCCTAAATTGTGCCGGTGTTAGATCTGCATCATCGATTCGACTACCAACATATAAGTGCACGGCACTAGCCTCTTTCTTATCTTTTGTTTTTATTCCCATTCTTTCTTTATAAAGTCCGGTCAATTAATTGATCCTGGCCTTTTTTTATCTCTTAGGGTCTTTATCCCAATTTTTCATCAAAAACTTCCTAACCCTGTCTAGTCGATAAATTCAGCCTCAGACACTATTCTGTCTGCCTCAGAGGCCGGTATCAGTTGCCCTCCATGACCCTTGATCGATTTTAGGCGACCATGGTAAATTTGCCTGTATGTCCAGGTTTTCTCTCTACCAAACAACTTAGCGAACTCTGCTGGCGTATAGGCCACCCTATAAGATTCTTTTTTCTTATTTTCACTCATTGTTGATTCCCCCCGTTGAATTCATCTCCAAATAATTGCGGAAGCTTTTGACTGAGATAAGCCGAGTCGCCTTAGTCTGTACCTCGTCTCTCAGTGATACTGATCGAAGGATACCTTTGTTGATCAACTCGTAGACTTTTGACCTGCTTATATTAAATAACTTGGCCATTTGTTTCGGCCTTAAATACTCCGATTCAACGTCATTTGAACCCCTCAATGGATATGAATGTTTATCTTTATACATTATAATCAAAGCTAAACTAAAATGGGATAATGATTCAAGTTTTTATTACTTATTTTTTTATAATAAATATACTTAAGTTGTTGTGTGTCATGATGTTTCACGATGTGTCAAAATTGTGTCACTAGAAAATAATTGCAAGTGATTGATTAACAATAACATACCAAATCGTGATGCAATCTTTTGTGTCATCATGTGTCAGAAAACCCTATCTTTTTTGGGTTTTATAAATGTGTAAACTGACTCTTAAAATTCCACCTTTTTGGCCAACTCTTGTGAGTATTCATCCCGAATATGGGTGTACGTCCTCATTAACAAAGCTCCTCCATCCTTATGCCCCATCCACTTGGCTACCGTGGGAATATTAACACCACTTTCTA
>MDTG01105463.1_pt1 | contig 10297 bp, 15 predicted proteins | sample 811421 | NCBI WGS metagenome assembly MDTG01 (sample SAMN05326645, study PRJNA326480) | marine metagenome | isolation source: seawater | place: Pacific Ocean: South East | collected 2011
TATAATAATATTACATATAATATTATATTTTATTAATTCTGTTTAAAATAGAGTATAAATAATTTAAAAAAATTTATTAATTATTTAGATATTAATATATTCATTATATATAATATATATATATAATATATATTATAATGATAACTGAACCAGAACCGGAAGCCTGCAAGGTATTTTATAACTTAGATGAAACAAGTTATTTTATTATGTTTTTTGGTGCAGGATTTGGATATTTTTTATTAGGTATTTTAATTAGTAGCAATTGCGGAAATAGAAATAATAGAAATCATCCTATATTAGCTAATCCTGTTTAATCAAAAAATACAATTTGTGATAAATATTTAGCACGAGATAAAGCAGTATATATTGTTTTAATATCTTTCAAGTTTTTAACATCAATAAATAATTTATTTTTAGCAGTCTCGCCCTGGCAGGAGTATATAGTGTATCCGTGTCTTAATTCGTGTCTAATTCCCTTAGGTGGTTTTTCTAATAATATTTGTGTATTAGTATATTTATTATAATTTGCTAATACTACGTATTTTTCTAAATCTTTAAAAGTTGCTGTTATTAAATCTTTTCTACTATTAGTTTTACTAATAATTAAATCTTGCGGTTTATAATCTAAATCTTTTAATTTAATAATAGGTAATCCTAATTTTTTAATATCATAAAACCAAGAACCTTTAGAAATTTCTTTACGCATATTATTTAATATATTTAATAATTTAGGACACTTACACCTATAATTTTTTGTATGATTAATTATAGGATATTTATTATTTATTTTAAATTCTACACCCTCAATTGGTGGTAATTGAAATCCAACATCTCCACAAAATATAATTTTATGTCTATCAAATCTATTTATAATTTTTTCTTTTTCTTTATCAGTCATCATTGAAATTTCATCAATAATTATAACATTATATAAATTATAGTATTTTTTCCATATTTCAGGGTCATCAGTTAATAAACGTTGAAATACAGCACTATTAATATTATATTCTAATTGTTTTTCTTTCGCTAATTTCCACGAAGGTGCAACATATAATTTATTAATAAAACCACTATCCATTAAATTATAATGAGTTTTGCCAGAACCGCCGCAACCTAAGTGAACCTCAATTTTATTATTATTTCTAAATTTTGGAAATTCTATTATATTTTCACAAGAACAACCATAAGTGCCATCATTATTAATATATTTCAAATCTTTCTGTTCTTTATTACTAAATCTATCCATTATGTCTACCTCACCTTCATAATAAATACCATCTACATTAACTACTTTAATTTGATTAATATTTTTAAATTTTAATAATTGCTGTATCATTGTAATACGAGTGTATCCGTGGATAAAGCTGGCTATGTGGGCTTGATGATATATATATTTTTTAGGATATTCTATAATAGCTTCTTTATACCCATTACTTCTAATAGTTATATCTTCATTATTAAAGGCATTCAATTGAGCTAATTCTATATCTTTACAGGTAAACTGATATCTATTTACTTTATCTAATTTCATTAAGCAACCATACCAACGACAATAATGCTTAACGCCTTCAATTTTTTCATACATTATATCAGGTATAGTAAATTTTATACAATCACCCCAACAACCACCAATAATATTAAATTTAATACCTAAACTTTTAAAATATTCTAATTCTGGAGACGGATAAGCGTTGCCATCAAATAAATATTCTAATTCATTAATTATATCAATATTACATTCAATATTAGTAATTGTATAAATACCAATACCCATTATTTTATTACATTCTCTAAAATCAGTTATTTTACCTAAATAACCCTTATAATAATCACACTGATCACAAGTTGCATAAGCTTTTTTTATGTCTATGTGGTTAAAATTATAAACTGGTTTAATTTCATCATCAAATTCAATATCTATAAAAGATTTCATATAAGGATTATTAAGATTGTCAAATATATAATCTGATAAATCTTTATTAGAATTATATTCTATTCTACAACAATCTAATTTATAAGTTAAATCTTCTACAGCTTCTTTATATTTTGAATTACTGCAAATATAAACACCATCAACGGTTATAACTTGTGTTAGTCTTTCTCTATTTTTTTTATACATTATAAATTTATCATAATTTTTATAATATATATCATCTAATTCTTTTTGATTAACTTCAATATAATTAGATAAATTATTAATTTCATTCAATTCTATGTGGTTTAATCTTGTATTTAAATATTTAAATTTTTTTAAAGGTTTTTTCTGACTATCAAAAGATAAAAATCTAGTATCAGATTTTAAAGTAGAAGGTAAATCTATTTCTATTGATATCTGTAAATCATTAGCAATATCAGTTAAATCTTTTTCTGGAACACCTTTATTATAAATATTTTCATATTTATCAATTTTATTTAAAATTGAATTATATTTTTTAACAGTATTATTATTATTACAATTATCTTTTTTATCTAAAGCCCAATTTTTAATGGGTGTAAATACACAATGTGAAATACCATCTAAAAAATACTGTTCTACGTTTTCGGCATCAACTTTATCTAATGATAATATTAATAATTGCGCTTGTTGGTTTGGTGATAAATTATTATTAAAAGGACTAAAAAGGTGTTCTTCGCTACTAATTCTAAGAAACATATAAGCTTGAGATAATCCCTTACTATCAAGATAAATTATTTCTTCGCCTTCATAAACGATATTATCAGATATATATTTTTTAGCTAATTTAACTGTTTGACCTTTATAAGTTTTAATTATATCATAAGCATACTTATCACCTAATCCTGTCGGTTTTACCTCTGCGTATGTTATACGTCTTACATTATTATAATTTATAATAGTTTTCAATTTTTTAATTTTTCCATTAATATATATTAAATTACTAGGTAATATATCATCTGGACTAATACCAGAATCAATATAATATTTATATATACGTTTAGCAGTTCTACCGAATTTATTAATTTTTACAATTTTATCTGTAAAAGGATTATATATATTTATTTTTTGTGTCATTCTATATTATATATATATATATATAATATTTTATTTTTTGTAAAAAATACAATTTTATAATATATAATATATTTTTTTATTTAAATAGTTTTTGTAAAAAATACAATTTCTATAGTATATATATATATATTAAATTTTCTAAATAAAAAATTTAATAAATTAAAATATCCATCCTTCCTTTTTATTTTCTTTATCACGTTTTACATATAAATATATTGCACGATTATTTAATTCTATATCTTTTAATCTATCATTCATACTATTTAATATATCTAAAATATCTATTAAAATATCTTTATTACTTTGTAATTTAATTTTCTGTGTTAATCCTGATAAATCTTTTATATTCTCCTTTTTATTATTATTTTTAATTGTTATTGTTTCACTCATATATTAATATAATATATTATTTAATTTTCTTAATTTCTATAGTAGGAAAATATTTAAAGTTATGATATTTTTTAAAGGTTCTATTACTATTTAAATCGGCTACCTGTTGATAATTTAAACCTAATTCTTCAGCTATTTCTTTTAAATTTTTAAAATCTTTATCTAGTAATATAATATTATTTATTTCATAAAATATTTTGCAGTTAAACTTCATTATATATATATATATAATATTTTATTTTTTGTATCTTTTACAATTTTAATAAATATAGCTTTAAATATTAACTGTATGATATAAAACACAATTTGTTAATATTCCACGTGGATTAATTAATTTATGATACCAATTGCTTATAGTTTGTGGTTTAATATCTAATACAAAACTAATATCTTTTATTGTTTTAAATTCCATTATTTTTAATAATTCTTTGTGTTGATTATCTTCAAATAACCATAAAACCCAATTTCTTTTTTTCATATTATATATATAATTAAGATTAAATTTTAGTCAATATTATATAACCACCCGCTATATAATCGCTAGTAGAACTCATACTAACTTCAATCCATAATGAATTATCATAAGAACCGTCCATAGTTGTAGCGAATGTATACTGTGTGTTTGTTGTAGTTCCTCCTAAATAAATATAAGTTGATGAAATAGGATTAGCACTACTCCACGTTTTAACCTCATAAAGAGTTATACTTCGTGATACTTTATAACCAGTTGAATTTCTTAAATCTATTAATATTCCTGTTGCTCTCCATCCATTAGGAATATTTAGGAATGCCTCTAATTCTAATGATGATGTCGTAACTTTACCACGTCCAGCAACTAAAGAATAAGTGAAATCATCTTCTATAGCGTAATTATAATAACTACTATCATCATTAGGCATAAAAACACTTTGATTAAAAGCCATTACATACGTTCCCGCCATATCAAATACATTAGGTGGTAATATTAAATTAGTAGAACTAGATAAATCTAAATAAGTGCAAGGCGTTCTTGGGTTCATATAATAAGTAGAACCTATAATGCTTGTTGATGTTCCACTATTATTAAATTGAATACTTGTCTGATCTACTATAGTTTTATCTAAATCAATTGTGTCTGGTGTTGTAGTGGTATCTATTGTTATATTATCTCCGCCTTGGTATGTTGTATCAGTGGTAGGAAGTGTAAAATTTCTAGCAACTGAACCATTATAAGTAGTGCCATTAATAGTTAAATCATTAGGCACTTTTAATACTTGGTTTTGGTCTCCTGTTCCTCCAGTATTATCTATAGTAGTTCCATCATTATCAGTTGAAATAGATAAGCCTGTAATATCTATACCATTACCATCTGTATATACAGGGACTGTTGCGTTTATGGTATCTGCTACTCCACCATCCCACGAAGGATTACCAGACGATAAACTTAAACTAGAACCCATAGTTAAAGCATTAGGAACTACAGCACTATTAGCACCCCAATAACACGCCTTCCTAACTCCATCTGATATTAAAACCTCTCCAGGATTTCCAGGGTTTAAAGTATTACCTAATCTTATTTCTCCTTGGTTATTTATATCAGTAAAATTACCCGTTTTCATTCCTGTGAATGATGCCATTCTATATATTAATAATATATATATTTAATATTAAGTATGTTTAGTTCCTTTGTTAGCTATAGCCTGTCCCCCTTTCATTCCTAAATAAGCACCACCAGCACCCACTAAAAACCGACCCACACCTTTTAATACTTTTTTACCCACTCTTTTAATCTGTTCTCCTGTTGTTTCACCTCCAGCAGCCCAAGAACCCTTTCTTAAAATACCTACATCCTCTAATCTTTTTTTTAATTCAAACCCACCTGCAGCAACCATTGACCTTACTTTTTCGCTAGGTATACCACTAGATAAAGCAGCTTTTAAAGCACACTTTTCAAAATCATCATCAGCCTTTCTAATTTCGTCTGATGTAGCATTAGGATCATTAAATACTTTATCGTGTGGCACTCCACAAGCATCTAAAGTATCATAAGGTTTATTATAAGGCTTAGTTCCTACAACTTTACGACCTGCTGCTTTCATTAAACCTTCATAATAATCTGACCCTTTCATTCGAGCTGCGTAGAATGTACCAGGACCAGCGAAATTATAATTTTTTGTTAAGTGGTTTTCTTTACCTCTTTTTTTCGCATCTGCTATTTCTTCTGCGGTATATTGAGACATTATATATATATATTAATTATACATAATTATATTTAAAATATCTTTTAGGTTTTTTAGTTTGTTTAGGTTCTGGTTTAGGTTCTGGTTTAGGTTCTGGTTCTGGTTCTGGTTCTGGTTTATTTCTAGTGTGAACGGGACCAACAGGAATACTAGATATATCAGGGGTAATACCATAATAATAATAATTATTTACTACTCTATCTGAATACTGTCTTTTTATTGGTTCTGAATCAGCTTTATCTACTTTTGGTTTATCTACTTTTGGGTTATCTACTTTTGGTTTATCTACTTTTGGTTTATTTTCTTCTTCTTCTAATATTTTACTTACCTTTTCTTTCATTATTTTTTTTTTCTCTCGTTTAGCTTGTCTTTCTTCTTCTAATAATTTTTTTTTTATTGCTGCTCTTTCAATCCTAACTGCTCTAGCTTTTTCAAAGGCTGCTATTTGTGCGGGTGATCTAATCTTTTTTGATTTTTTAACTACTGCTGGTGTGTCAGTAGTGCTTATATCCTCTTCTTTTATTTTAGTAATATTTGGTTGTTCGTTTGGTGCTCTTTCAATACTTTTTTTTTCTATTTCATTATCTATTTCTTCCATAATTTTATATATATAAAAAAACTATATTATAATTATAAACATTAAAAATAAAATATTAATTAATATATATTAATAATATAAATAATATATATATATTATAATGTCATTACCAGAAGTAGAAACACCAGCATCTAGAGTATTATATATTAATTCTAAAGACGCTACAACTAAGTATGGTCAATTTGATACAGATTTTGAATTTCAATTAGAAGAACCTATATCAGTTCCACCACATAATATTATTTTATTAAGTTTATATAGTGCTGAAATACCATACTCTTTTTATTATTTTGATACAGGAAATAATACTAGAATAACTATTCAGATTACAACTTATGGAACTACTGCAAGTTATACAGCTGGTGGTTTTTTTGATGAGAGTTTAAACCAATCTAAAATAGTATTTATACCTGAAGGCAACTATAACGCAATACAATTAGCAAATCAATTATCAAACGATTTAGGCGATACTGTAGCTAATCCTAATTTATATCCTTTAACTGTATCCTGGAATCCTATAACATTAAAATTTGGTTTTGTTTGTAATACACCAGGTATTAGAATTACTATAGGTATATCTAATGTAAATCCTATATTTCCAGTGGGTGCTGTAGGTGGTAGTATGAATGATGAACTAGGATTTATTAGAAATCATCCACTTCCTATTAATAATGGTGATTTATACGTAGAGTATGACCCTTTCGGTTTTTTTTGGAAAAGTGGATATTCTAATCCAAATCCAGGCGTAGCAGGACCAGGAATAGATACACCTACTGCAGGTATGCCTGTTTTAGGGTGGACTGTTTCAACTCCTTTAGTAGCACCTAATGTAGGAGATTTAACAGCATCTGTTAGAAGTTTATTTATTAGAACTAATTTATCAACAAATTCAGTTTTAGATTCTCATATAGGTGGTGGTTTTTCAAATATATTAGCACGAATACCTATAAACGCATCTAGTGGCAATACTATTAGGGTAGAACCTATGAACGGTCAAGTACATAAATTATTAATTAAAAGTAAAACTATTACTAATATTAGTTTACGTTTAACCAATCAAAATAATGTAGACGTAGATTTAAACGGGTTAAATTTTGATGTTTCGCTTATGTTAAATTTTATACACGAACGAGACCTACCAGAACAAGTTGATTTTAGACAAGTATTAGACGAAACAACAGAAATTAAACCCGAATTACAAGAAATAAATATTACTCCTCATCCTAGATCAGATAGAATACCGAAAAAAGAAGAAGATCGGGAAGAAACTAAAAAAGAAGAAACTAAAAAAGAAGAAACTAAAAAAGAAGATCGGGATAGGGACGAAGTCCCTAACCCGAATAAAAAAAAATCCGAAGAATTTTCTTTTGACACTAAAAAAGAAGAAACTAAAAAATAAACTAAACTAAAACCAACAAAAATAAAAAATAGAATAATAATATATATATATTATGGGATGGGGAATATTAGGCGATGCGTGGGACGCTGCTAAAGGGGGAGTTCAATGGATTGGTGATAAGGCTGAAAGTGCGTATAATACTGGTAAAAAATTCGTAGAAGACCACGCCGACACAATAGCGGATGTGGCAGGAGTAGTTGGAGACGTTTCCGCTTTTCTTGCTACTGGTGCAGCAGTGGTGCCAGGAATTGGAACTGCAGCCGCCGCGGGCTTGGCGGGTTTGGGTGCTGCTTCTAAAGGTGTTGAAGCATTAGCAAAAGGAGCAAAAGCAACATCAAAGGCAATTGATGCTGGAGAAGCAGCTATAGACGCATTAAGACAGGATGACTGGGAAGGTGCTTTTAAAGCAGGAAAACAAGGTATGGCAGCTGGGCAGCAGATTGCAGGTGCGGCTGATGCAGTAACAAAACCTTTTAAAAAACCAAGTAAAGAAGAAGAAAAAAAAAATAAAGAGATTGAAAGAAAAAAATAAACTAAATTAAAATTATAAGATTAATAATATTATATATTATAATATAAATAATATTATATATAATGAGTAGTTTTATTTCAGGTGTTGCTAATCCTATGACACAAGAACAACAGAAACCAAATTTTAAACCTCCACCAGAGACACGGAATACTGGAATCTACGCTCCAGGTTATGGAAAAAAGGATAATACTAATACTCTACAATTGGGTGTGAAACCTAATCAACCTATTCATAAAAAAGGAACTAAAACTGATTCTACTTTTATGCCTGATCCAACTAAAATATATTAAATTATATATATATATATATATATATTATGACATCAATTGAGGAGAAATTATACGATAAAAAAATTACTATTACAGGTCAACAATTTTCTTGTGATGATATAGACGAATCAATTCCTAAACCACTACCACAAAAAGGCGGATTTGGATGGTTGATAATCGGAAAACCAGGTATGGGTAAGACGTCCTTAATTTTATCACTCGTATGTAAACAAAATAAAGCATTAAATAAAAAATTTGATAAAATATTTATATTTAGTCCTAGTTTAATTACTATGAATAATGACCCTTTTGAATTAATACCAGAAGATCAAAAATTTGAAGAAGCAACTTTAGAAAATATAGATTATGTATTAGAAAATATTAAAGATAGTGGTCAAAAAGTATTATTAATTTTGGATGATGTTATAGCAGATGTAAGAGGTAAAGGAAAAGCACAAATAGAAAATCAATTACAAAAAATATTTTTTAATAGACGGCACTTATGCGGTGCAGGTGGTAGTTGCTCTATAATTGCCACTAGTCAAACTTATCTTAAAATTGATCCTAAACTAAGAAAAGTGGCGGATTTATTTTGTTTCTATGAAAATAAACAAAAAAAAGAAATTGAAAATATTTTTGATGAAATAATTTTAATTCCTAAAAAAGAATTTTATGATACATTAAAATATATTTATGATAAAAAACATAATTTTATGTTTATAGATACATCATTACCAGAAAATAAGATGATACATAAAAATTTTAATCAACTAATTATAAATAGTCCTAATATTGCTACGGATTGGGAATAATAATATTTTCATCATCATTATTATCATTATTATTATTATTATTATTTAAATTATTATTATTATTATTTAAATTATTATTATCATTATCTTCTTCATCGCTTTCAGTTTGAACGTCTCGTATACAATTTACTAAACCAAAACATAAACTAATATTTTTACATCGTGATTTAAAAATTACTAAAAGCGTTGAACCAATAGCAGCTGCTGATATAGTAATAAAATTACTATAATCGTTAGGTGTCCATAAATCAAATCCAGTTAAAGGTGGTGGTGTAATATTAGATTCACTCATTATATAATAGTATTAGTTAAAAGTAATGGTAAAATTTGGTTTTTCTTTTATTTTATTATTATTATTTAAATTATTTAAATTATTATTATTATTATTTAATTTATTTAATTTATTTTTTTGATACCATTCTTTAAAATATTCAGATCTATGTACTCTTTTAACTCTATGTTTTTCTAATATTGCTTCTCTATTATTCCAGTAATACTTCTTAGATCTTATCCTTTGTTTATTAATATTTTCTTCTTTTATTTTTTTTTGTTTTTCAAGAAATTTTAAATAATAATTTATCATTCTATAATTATTAATTAGATTTTATTATTTCAGTTAATTCATCAATAGGAATTAAATAATGCTTAATGGCATTAGTGCCAGTTATTTTACACTTAAAACTTGTGTCTTCTTTCAGTTCATACTCAAATATTTTATCAGTAAAAACAAATACATAATAAACTTTATAGCCTTCATCAATTTTTTTAAAACCTTCAGTAATTTTATTAGCTGTTATTATAGTATCATTATATTGTGTTGATTTAATTCTTCTACCTTTAATTTCAACTATTTTTTTTTCTTCTTCATCTTTAAAATCTAATACATCAAATATATTATTTTCATTACGTTTAAAATTACACTTATAATAATCATTAATTATAGGTAATGTGTTATCTTCTATGGTTTGTCCTAATTCCCATAATTCCTTATCAAATTTCATTATATATATATATACATACTAAAAAAAATATATATTGTTCTATCAA
>MDTG01120372.1_pt1 | contig 10297 bp, 10 predicted proteins | sample 811421 | NCBI WGS metagenome assembly MDTG01 (sample SAMN05326645, study PRJNA326480) | marine metagenome | isolation source: seawater | place: Pacific Ocean: South East | collected 2011
GATGCAGGTAATCCTTACATACCGCGAGGTGGAGAGCCCACCCAGATCGGCGGCCAAGCGGCGCAAGACTGTCGAAGCCGCCTTTGCAGATTTGTGTATTTAACCAAGGTTGCGAGCGGTAGCAACATACACTCTGGATCTGTGCGCGTAGATGTATTTACGGAAGCCCGGCCGCCGAGCGCACCATGAGTGACGGCGGGGATGACGCCGCCGATATCCTGTCGCGGAACATGGTGGAAGTAAGGGATGCATTATGTGCGCACTATGGCGACGTCGACACAACCCGCCGAATCCAACAAATCTTTCTATCTAAGCTCAAGCCCGCCCAAATTGAACGATATGCTTACTTGCAAGGCGCGGATACCGAAGCTGGCGTCGAAATCCAGGTCTTTCCACCGGGATCGGACTACTATGTTGCAAACGACACCCTCAAATTTGGAATGGGTATTTACCCGGGGCATTTTACGTGGGTTGGAGAGTATAATGCCGCCGGCAACGATTTTGTCTGGGATTGGGAAACAAAAACGGTGTTCTCACCGGGGCCGCCGTTTCCCAATCGTTGGATCGATTATCGCGATAACAAGCTCAGAGTGTACAGCATGCCGAACGACGAGGAAGACCCCGCACAGGCCGACGGCGGCGACGACCCGATGGCCGCGTTTGTGGATCTGTGCGCGTAGAAGTGTCCGCTAGAGAAATATTGATTGAAACCCGATCGCTAACCCCGGTGCGGGCGCAATATTACGGCATAGGTGATTTAATCAATTAGATAAAATAGAAATCTCATTTATAAGGGCTATTGCCGCTTGCAGCTTGGCTTTGTCGGCATCCGTCATTCCCGTGCTTGAGTTCTGAGCAAGCAGGTCGTCGTGAAGCGTCGCGCACGCCTTCATCAGATTGTGAGCGCCACCGAGGGCACTGCAAACCCTAAGCCGCAGATCTGCATCGCCAATTTTGTCGCCTGAGTGCACAAGGCCAAACGAGATCGTAAACACCGCGTCGGCGTTGATATGTTTTCCTGACTTGTACGTCTGGTTGGGAAAAGCGGACATGGTCGGGTGTTGCGGGAGGCGAGGAGTGCAAGTGTGGCCACTGCGAGTCGCAGGGAATCGGATCTATACCCACACGCCGCACACCCTAAAAATGCGCGTCCCGGTCTCGTGGCATCTTGGAAACCGTCTTTATGGTTGCTTTGACATACGAAATCACGATCCAATATTCTTTGGGCGTGGCCGCAGCCTTGGGGGCGCGTCCAACCTTGGGCCAAAGGGGTCGCTGAAGAGGCACAGTTTCGCGCTCCTCGGTATACCAACTCACCATGGTGCCAAGCCGACAGGATCGAGCCCAGCCGGACGACGCGTCGCTTCGACGGGCGCTGGGAGCGACAAACGCAAGCGGGCAGCACACCGCGTTGCACCGGTGGGCGTGGGACGCCAAGCTGCCTCAGCTACGGGCCGCGTGGGAGCGGAAGCTGGTGACACGCTCGATGCTGGCGCAGCCGGCGGGCACCTGGCGACGCCACGGCTCTCACCTCAAGCGTGACTCGCCCTCGTACGAGGTGCACCCGGTGTTTGCCGCGATTGTGTCCCCGCACGATCGGTCGGACGACGTAGTGAAGTTTTTTTTTGACGAGCTGCAGGTGCCGGTAGATATGGCAACCTTCCAGCACCTCATGCCGATCCACGCGGCGATCTTTGCCTCCTCGTGGCCAAAGACCGCGAGCATCATTGACCGGCACCGAGGCCAGTGGCTCGACACCCTCCCGCCGGACAGGGTGCCCGCGCTGCCGGTGAGCACCCCGCTGGCGTGGGCGGCGTGGCGCGGCAAGTGGGATGCGGTGCACCGCATGGTGATATGGGGGGCCAGCGTCAACGCGTTTTCGCCAGCCCACGAGTTGCTCCGGTGCACGCGGTTCCGCCCAATTACAGCCCTCGGGGTCGTTATGGTGTCGACGCACCTTTCCCAACGCCAGTCGCTGGTGGGGGTGGACAAGCTGATCTGGCTCGGGGCCGCGCTGAACCGAACGGTCACGAAGGGCGAAAAGGTGACTCCGCTTGGCCTAGCCGGAGCCACGAACATGTTTGGAATCATCCGCCGACTCGTCGAAGCCGGCGCCGACCCCACGGTCGAAAATGAGATCTTTGCCGGCCTTTATTCGGAGAGGAATATCACGTGGTCGGTCGCGAGAGCCGCGGCGGGTCCAGCTGGGCAGCGGTGTCCAGCGGCCACCGAGACGATGCTCGCATTGGTGGCCGCCGGCGGGACGTGGAAGCCCACGCACCCCCATGTCGTCGACGTGAAGAGCAAGGCGGGCGACATGCGGACGCTCCTCGAGCTGATTGAAGGGCTGTGGACGATTCAGCGGTTGGGTGTCTGGGACGAGTCCTCAGCCGTCGTGCAACGGTGGGAGGCGTTGTACGGCACCCACCCGAGGGTGTGCCCCAAGGCGCTGCGCGAGCAGCGCAGCCGTCGGTTCAGGCTGCACGACCTGGGCCGAATCCTGGGGTTGGAGACGGCGGGGTGGCTGGTTCGACAGGCGCAGTACGGAGATAAGGTGCACCATGTGCCGCCGGCCCTTCGGGTTCGGGCGATGTACTGGAATCGGAGGTGCAAGACCACGGCGCTGGTGCATTCTATTATAGGCAGGGCGCACCTCTCCCTGCTGGCCGCCGGCGAGCGCAAGCTGCTTCCTCCCCTTCCACTGGAGCTCGTTCTGTACATACTGTCCTTTTTACCAATTTTGCAAAAGTTTGAGTAAGCGCACTACTATTTGATTAAAAGGCATAGCTTTGAATATTTGGCCGCTGAAAGCAACATAAATAAAATGATTGTGTTCGCAACGCTCTTTGTGTGCGGAGGGGGGTACACCCCCTCCCACGTCGCGCGGTGGTGTAAGCAGTTTGAAACTCAGCCAACGGCAATGATTGTGGTCGGCTTGTGCGACCCTTTAGCGGAATGGCACGGTCGACAACCGACTGTGTTTCGTGTAAACGATAGCCGTCCGTCTGTTGGAAACAGCCATAAACGGTACGCCCATCTCCATAACAAAAACAAGGTGTGGAAACTGCCGTACGACCGAGTTGCGTTTTACGATCTGGATGTAATTGTAAAGCCTCCTGTGACGAGGTGCGCTGAACTGTGCAAAAGCGCGTTTTGCGCCGTGAGAGATCCAGTCGCCACTTGGCCCAGAAAGGTGAAAACATACTTTAACAGCGGGTTCTTTGTTGCCACTCCATCAGTGGCGGAATATGCCGCACTTCGCAAACGCAGTGCTGACGGCAGGGTGTTTGCGGACCAGGACGTGCTCAACGATCATTTTGCGGGACGGTGGGAAAAGCTGCCCAAGCAATGCAACTGGTTGAGCTACGAGGAAAATCACCCGGGTGCAATAACAGACCCGACGGTGTACGCCGTGCACGCTAGACTGAAATGGAATCCGCACTCCCTCTCCGGAAAGTACAGTGCATACTAGACAATGTCGTTCGCCTATACGACGAGAAATTCGCGTGTAAGCGCTGTTGTATTTATCGATGCATGCGCAAAGTGAACGAACTTTAAATGTAAGAATTAAGAAATAAAACAAGCAAGCCGTTTTGGGGTTCCTCCGTACGCAATAGTGGCCTCGGGCGGAAGCCTTGGGTACGAAATAGTAATCGTTAGCGCATCACCGACAGCAAAAGATATATAAAATGGATGCCAGTAGTCCGAGAAATTCGCGTGGAAGCGCCGTAAGTTGCAGAACTTGTGATGTAGTTTGGCTGTCATAGTATTTTCATGCCGTGCCACGTATGCGCTGGCCGCGGGCGACCCGACGGAGATCTTGACCATAACGTCATGCCCGAACAGCGTTAACGTCATTCCCAGCGCGGTGAACTGCTTCGGCTGGAACAGCTCCGAAGTCATCACGCTCGCCCAGTCGGGATAAGACGTCCCAGTTTTCCATCGTCTCTTACCCTGACTTTCAACTCGTAAGATCATGCTCATTTTTTGAAGGTAAGCGGAAACGGATCCAAAGAGATCGAAGTGTTGAATCACGTGGAGTTTCTTCCGCAACGTGCTGACCAGCTGGTCGACGTGAGCCCAAGTCGCGTCACCCTTCAGGTGCGCGTCGCAGATATCGTCTTCAATTCCGCTGTAAGCGGTTATCTTGAGAATAATATCCCGCGGCCACGGCTTGACAGCGGTGGTCGACCAATAAAGGTCGTCATCAAACTGCTTCAGGTCTCGGCGGCACGACGCCACGACGGCCTTTTGCACACCAAGTCGATGCCAGACCGAATTGATGGCGGCTTCGAGGTCGTCCCGCTCTTGGTAAAGCTTGTCCAGCTTGACGGCATTGCAAATTATCGCCGATTTGAGCTCATCGCGCCGGCGCTTGGTTTGAGAGAGGGTGTTAGCCATAGTGGGAGCGGAGAAGTGTGCCCCGTCCGCGGTTTCGCTCGCACAAGTTCAGGCGGAGCCCCAAAACTGCGGGCCACGCCCAAAGTACGCCGGATCGTGATTTTAATGTGAAAAAGCGCATGTTTGGGGCGTGGCCGCATTTTTCCGGTTCCAGCAGCTTTTAGCCCTTTTCTGCGCTGCGGAGGGCACACTTCGCCTCATCGCTACCCCTAAGATCGGGGTCTGGGGCGTTAAAGGTATCGAAGCCTCCAGAGGAGCACTTTTTTCCGCTCCTCCAGGCACTCAACATGAGCGCTGCTCTCAAACGCACTCGCACGGAAGAATCCAACCCACCCACCAAGAAGGCTAAGCTGGAACCCCCAGATTTTCAAGGTGCGACCAAACAGGCGATCGATGCATTCGAGTGTGCGGTCTGCCACGAGCTGACTATATTCGTTTGCCGAGGGCACAGTCTCTGTCCGTCTTGCTATGGCGATCTAAAAAAGACGGCAAGCGCCCACCCAGTGTTGCGTGGAGAGCTCGGCGCGTTGACCAAGAGCTATGCAATTGCAACCGCGTTAGAGGCGCTGAAGAAGCCCTGCCAGGATATGTTGCTCCAAAGGATGGAAGAACGAATAAGAAATACGATCCAGGAGAAGCTCCCGGGCCTTACCCTAAGCGGATTGGCAACGCTTGCGAACGTGGTCGATAAGGAAGTGGACTGTGCCTGGTTTGCGCGCCAGATTGGATTGCTCCGGGAGAACAAGCTGCTGTTGGACGACGACGACGCCGCCAGAATCATGGAGGTGATTCTTCTGAAAGGATCGCCTTGCCTCCAGCAGTTTTGGGTCGGCCCTACGATCAAACGGCTTGTCGCAAACCACATAGTGGGCCCCAAAAACGTGCTTGAGGTGATGACTGCGGTGACGAAGCTGGATTTTTCGGGTATAAAATGTCTGCAAAAATGCTTGAGCGAAGGCTTCATGTCGCCAGACATATTCAACACCATTGTAGCCGTCTGCGTTGAGCGAATGGAACGGCGCGAGAAGACGGACGACGTGCACAACGTCGCAGAGCGCTTGATCGACAGTCTTCGCGATCCTTCCAGTGCGGAAGAGCTTTGCAGTGGAAAGGTCGCGACAATCCAACCTCGAGTCTTGGACAGCTTCCGCAACGCGTTCCATCGCCTGGCAACCGGCAGCACTTTGGCAATGCGAATGCTGAAAAGCAGGCATATTCGATCGCTATTTGCACGTCGTCGCGGTGACCTGGACACCGTCGCGCTCGCACTTCAACGCGGATGCGAACCGATCGCCTTTATCACCAATTTGAAGCGTGGCCTCGACTCTAGACTCCACAGAATTTCAACCCTAAAGGATGCCGTGGATCCTCCCTTTGGCCAAAGCTGCCTCTTGTATTTTCAAGAAGCGCTGAAGGAGTTCGAGCAGTACCACCTCAAGGATGGAACATATATGATAATTGCACGCTCGATCGCGGTTAGGAGACCGCATGATGCCCCTGGCTTTGCATTTGATTCGTCGGTAGTCCTGCGAATGACAAGCGCACTGCAAAAATGTGCGGAGGATCAAGTGCGGGCCTTGTTAGAAACAACGAGGTCGGTACATAAATTGCTATCAAGCTTGCTGCCGACTGAAGAGTGGACTAAGCTGGACGAGCTCCACAAACGAATCGAGAAGGTGTGCGCAGCGGAGCTATTTCAGTCGGTAGATATTGACAGTCCGTAAGGGTTTCTTTATTGCTTGTCGGCGAAATAAAGCGAAAAACGCTCTTGCACGCGCGCGGTCCGATCCGCGCTTGACCAATTTATTTATTACAAGATCGTAGATTGAACCAGTTTATTCCGTTTATTGCACACGAGATACATCTCCACTATTAGGGTTTATTTCGCCTGGCATGACCGATCTTGCGCTGGGAGATGGCGGTTCAATCGTCCACGTAGCTATCTGTGAGTCATTCGATCATCGGATTGACCATCGAGTAGCTAAACGATGCATATGGCCGAAACATGGTGCGTGTGTGGGAAGTGTGGGTACAGTGTGTTTGCAGTGTGTGTGGAGAAAAGGGAGCGTGAACAATGATTGTGTTGCGTCTTTGGCGCACCTCAGTTTGACCCCTTTCAATACGAAAATGCAGCTCCTCCCCGCTGAACCAACTTCCAGTCAAACCACAACTATATGGGGGTTGCTCACGCTTCGTGCGTGTGCGTGTGTGTGTGTGAGTGTACAGTGTGAATGTGCGTGGTTAACATGAAGCGTGCCCAATGAGTTTTGCGTCGACCCTGCACCTCGTCTGAACCCTACTCCTCATCCGACCCCTTGCACTATACAAATGCAGCCCCTCCCCACCGAACCAACTTCCATCCACTCACCATCTGTGCACAGTCTCTGTGCGCCAACGCAGGTGACAGTCCCAGGGGAGATTGTGATTGAAGCGGCGCCGAAGCGTACCCGTAAACGGGGACGCTTTGCATGACGCTCACAGCAAGCGCGGGGCACGCCGGAATCGGCGCCGCAGCAATATTCAAGAGCCCATAGCAGACGTCGAGGAACAAGCACTTGAGGCTTCCCGGTCCGGAAATTTCGACGAGTTGGTGGACGAGCTCGTGTACCGGTAGAGCCGCAAACTTGAACTGTTTGTGCTGCACCGGCAGGAGCACGATGCAGCCGTCGCCTGCACAGCCGTGCGCGGACCACACGACGCAGTCGGCGGCTTGGATCGCCGCAATCAATTTAATATTTTGTTTGAAGAGTCCGTTGGATGGTGGAGGCATGCAGGTCAGCTCCACATGGGGACACACCGTGGCCGCTGTTGCAACGAATCCAGCGGCATCCTCGGGTGGGATCACCACCAATACTCTCTGGTGCTCCAGGTAAGGCGCTATCGGTGGCAGCTTGACCGAAGGTGGTGGTGCAAGGCCAAACGGCTCCATATGGAATGGGGTGGCCGTTTTGGGGCGGATAGCCAGCAGCGTGTCGAATTCTGCACGGAGCGCGTCCATCTGCAGGTCCCAGGAGAGGACTCGAATCGCGAGGTGCGAACGCCACCATCGTTGAAGGATCGTGGCTGCTCTTGCGCGCCGGGCCGTTCGACGAGCACGCCAGTGGCGCTGGAGTATCGTGGCAGCCGTGGTACGCAAGATCGAGGATAATCCGGGCATGGTTGATTATGCACGTTGTGCGCTCCTTCCCCTCTTCCAGTCTTGCATGATTAGTTAATGCTTTATTGGAGAAGAGAGGTTCTACGGTATATTTGGCACGTGGGAGTGAAAGCAAACCAACATGCATGACAAATGTTACAATAAAGCAATGCAAACGTACGAAGGCAAGTGGTCAGCGCGGAGCGATCAGGCAGTGGCCAAGGGTCGCAAGAAGCACGGACACGTACGCAAGTCTGCTGTTGAAGCATCACTGCGACGGCGAGGCTGAAAATGAATAGACCAGCGCAGAAACGAACCGTGTGGCTCCGCGGGGTCGTCGACGGAGTATTGCCGGCCCACCAAGCGGATCAGCAAGAAGACCCCCGCCATGCCCCGAAGAAAGGCGCTCGCGGGCCACGCCAAGACGATTCGACGGAAACCGTTGACCGGCTGGAGGAGCGTGGTGCCAACGGTGAGGTCTCACACTCAAACTCGTTGGCTTGCATTGGCACCGTTGTTGTGAAGTTATGATCGCGCTCCGCATCGATGTCTAATATTAAATGAGGTGTGACTAATCGTTGGCTAGCCGGGGGTAATTGCACGCGGTGCGTCCAGCAGCCTCCCGCCAACTCTCCACCAATCGGGCAGCGTCCGAAACATGTGCTAACCCCCGTCGTCCGTGGGATCCCCGCGCATCGCCTCGAGCAACCGAAGCAGCTCGTCGCCCGAATCCAATTCGACGAGCTGGATGAAACCCAGCCTGCGATTCTCTGCAAGCTCGGCAAACGACGCGCGAATTCCTTGCCTACTCTTTTGTTCCAAAGTACACCCCCGTTTCCCCGAATTCCCAATCGGTCACCGGGGCATCCGGGTGCTGGGGGTCCGCAAAGCCGAGTTTGCCCACGACGGCCGTTCCCTCCTTTACTGCCTCGCGTAACAGCGCAAGTGGAGTGCAGCAATTCGGCGTGATCATAAGGAGCTGCCGGAGCGTTGGCCACATGTCCCGGGGCAGCTCACGTATGATATCCATGTTAAGCTTTCGCACAGAGTCCGGAATGGGCACGTCGCCCCGTTCAAATCGTACGTGATTTTCAATGTTGCCATATGCCATTTGGCCAATCTCATATGCCTCTTCTAAGGGTATACTCGAGATACGTGATACTGCGTTGCACTCGGCCAAACGGGTTTTTTGAAGAGCGACCGCAAATGCTTTAGGATGGTTGGGATCCGTGGTCCCGTCCGGTTAACCTGCTTTGCCCACACACGTTTTGTGCGCACACTGCAGCGAGCTGCACCACATGCCGGGGGTACAGCTGTGAGGCCGCATTAATCGTGCAGGAAGGGGGGGGGGATCTTCACACGCACGCTAAAAGCAGAAAATGCACACGATGTACCGTAGCAGTGTCCCAGTCGCAACCCCTCCCTCTCCTCTTCTCCCCTATTCCCTGCCCCAAACACGTACATGCACATGTCCGGGGACTGGCAGCTGTACCCAACCGGTTTCGGTCCGCGTCGAAAGATACCTCGGCAGCCCCGCTTGAAAGCAATCGCATCCAAGCAGTCCTCTAGTTTGACGATATCTATCACTGCGTTCCGTGGCGGTACGCTGAAGACGTGTCCGTTGCCGGCCCTACTGGGGCGGGAGGAAGGTGCAAGGTGGTTTGTGAGGTGCATGCATGTGATCGTCCGCGGATGCGTGTGTGATGGGGGGAGGGAAGGGCTGCAGCACCAGCAATCCGTGGTCTCTTTCTGCCCCGCCATCCTCCACGCAAATGGGCCGTGCATCTCGTAAGAGAAGATGTCCAGGAGCAACAAGTCGTTGCTCATGTTTGCAAAAAAGTTTGACATCAACGTCGAGCCAGGCGCTGTGACATGGATCCCTGCGCCCCACACGTATTCAAGCTGCTCTTCAAGCGATATGTCCGCAAGTGAAAGTACACCCCTGTACCCGAAGCCGTGCCGCGCGGCCCAGGCCTTAGTGGAGTTCAGTACCTCATCTCGGTTTCGATGGAAGTGGAGCCCGTGCATGCCCTTGCCCGTGTACAGCACATCGCAGCGCGAAGCCGACGACCACGCCTTCTCCGGGTTGAATCCGTGCCATCTCCGAACTGTCTGTGCGTACGGCTGTATCCAGGGTGCCGCGATAGGCGGCTTCCACAGCCTGTGCTCGAACGGATCGTATGCGTCAAGCCCGCCGACTGCCTCCTCGAAGCAGACATACCGCGGGGCCCCAAAAAGCTTGCTCTCCTCCGTCTCGCGCCCGCCCGGGCCGAGCGCCCCCACCTTCTGCAGCACGATAGCCTGCCCGCTGGTAACCGGCGCCAGAAACTTCTTTCCAAAAAAGACGCAAAGCTTTCCATAGCGGCTTGTCTCGCCGCCGGCGGCGGACTTGTGGATCGTCGGTCCGTTCACCCCGCACAGGTCGAGAAAAGCAAACAGCCGCCGCTCGGTTGGCACGCCGAACGAGTCGAACAGCGCCTGCGTTGCCATTCCGGTCTGCATTATCAAGTGCCCAGCGTTGTCCGGGGCATGCCGAGTCACCAGCGCCACGGTCTTGCCCTTGACCAAAACCGCCCTGGTCTTGTTTGGCTCTGTGGGGGCGCGGTCTGCGGCCACATCCCGAAACACGGGCCAGAGCATTGGGTTTGGTCGGGGGGTGGAATGACCATCTAGCTTGCCCGCCAAGCTGAAGAGCCGGGTCGGGGCCGGTCGTCCGCCGCCGTTCCACAACAGCCTCGCAACCAGTGTGTCGTAACAGAC
>MDTG01211278.1_pt1 | contig 10297 bp, 11 predicted proteins | sample 811421 | NCBI WGS metagenome assembly MDTG01 (sample SAMN05326645, study PRJNA326480) | marine metagenome | isolation source: seawater | place: Pacific Ocean: South East | collected 2011
AGAATGTAGGTTATGTAGGCAAATCCGAAAAGTCCCCACAAAAAAACCCGGTAGAAACTTTTCCAAAATGCCTACATTGCCTACACTACCTACATTGGCTGAGGGTTAGAGATGGATTACTGGCTGTATGCCGTGCCATTGCATGAAGCATTACTGCGAGCTGGATAATCTCAAGACTGGTTTTGAAGTAGCGGAATGAAACTTGATTGGGCATAGCCGCATAGCTAATTTCCGGGCCTATTGGGGCAAGGGTGTTTAATCTGACAGAGCCCAAAAACTATATTGAAAAGTGGTACATAATTTGAGGCTGGACAGAAGATACTCAATATTTGTTTGACATATCAATCAATTATTTTAAACTTATGTAAGAAGACTCAATGTTTGGGGGGTAATATGTGCTCGATCTGCGGTTGCGATGCATCCAACAAAAGCTCAGTTTTAAAATCGCAAAACGACCACAAACATCATTATGGTTTGTTGCATAAAGAAACCTCAGACAGTGCTGGTGGGTCGTCCAAATTAATCGAAGTTGAACGCAGTATTCTTTCAAAAAATGATACCTATGCCGCAAAAAACCGTTCTTGGTTTAAAGCTAATGGCCACCTCGTGCTGAATCTTGTGTCTAGCCCAGGTGCGGGAAAGACTACTCTGCTTGTCGAAACGATAAAAGCGATGTCGGGGCGATACTCTATTGGTGTGGTCGAGGGTGACCAAGAAACTGCTAACGATGCCGACCGAATTCGCGAAACAGGGGTTAGTGCAGTTCAAATCAACACCGGAAGTGGATGCCATTTAGACGCACACATGGTTGGTCATGCAGTCGAAGACCTGCCAGCGATGTTGGACGCAATTTTGTTTGTTGAGAATGTTGGAAATTTAGTTTGTCCCGCATCATTTGATTTGGGCGAAAGTGCTAAGGTGGTGATCCTCTCTTCTACTGAAGGAGACGATAAGCCACTAAAGTACCCGAACATGTTCGCTGCAGCCGCGACCATGGTCTTGAGTAAAGCCGATCTACTGCCGTATGTCGATTTCAATGCTGACAAAGCAATCGAAAATGCGCTAGCTATCAACCCTGATCTGACCTGCATCCAAGTGTCATCGACTACGGGTGACGGAATGGATAAATGGATAAATTGGATTGAGGTTGAGGCCGCAAAAGCTGCCGCAGCTCGTTTGAAACATCCAAATTTGGTCCCAAGTTTGAAGCATCACCATGCATGAGTTAACACTGGCGCGGTATCTTATTGATTTAGTAACAGAATCAGTGCCAGAGTTAGGTTCCAAAAGCATTTCTCAAATCAATTTACGTCTCGGTCAAGCATCGGCAATGGCTCGAGCATTGCACTTCTGTTTTGGATCGGTGTCGAGGGGTACCTGCTGCGAAGGTGCTGTTTTGAACATCGCTGAAATTCCCTTGACAGTGCATTGCCGCCATTGTGACGGAACAAAAACTCCTCTAGGTCGATACAGTTTTAGATGCCCTGATTGTGGGTTTCCTTCAGTAAAAATCGTAACAGGGCAGGAAATGGAACTGATTTCCATCGAGGTAACTGGTGTTGATCCAACGACCCAGCCTCAACCTTTAAACCAACCACTGAATATCCTTGGAGGTCACTATGGCTGACAACACTTGGGCAATTACCCCCCACCAGCATAGGGGTCTGCACCAGCAAACTGGCAAAGATGCCCATATATATTCGCCGACAAAGCACAACGGTTCGTTTAATGCCGTGGGTCTGCGCACCTTCATGGGCGCACCATATTGTGAGCCGGACCGTAATAAAGTGCGCGAGATGGGTGCCAAAATTTGTTTTCTTGGAGCTCCTTGGGATCAAGGCACGATTGTTCGCACCGGAACGTCTAGTGGTCCGCAGGGGGTTCGCGAAGCATCGACCCAATACTTCCCTTATATGTTCGAATATGACGTTGATATTCTGAAATTTTTCAATGTTGTTGACTGTGGAGATATCCCAATGGTTCCGGGTAACAATGAAAAATCTCAGCAATACATGTGCGATTATGTTCAGGAGTGTCTGGAGGGTGGTGCCCAAGTAATATTAGTTGGGGGTGACCATTCAGTACCTATCCCAGGGGCCCGAGGGTTATCTCGCTGGCTAACCAATGACGACCCGAACGGCAAAATGGGATATTTGCACATTGATTGCCATCTAGATGCCGCCGTCGATTGGGGAGGTATAGAAATAACAAATGCCTCTGGACCACCAGAGGCTTTGAAGCTCAGGAATTGCAGCGCCAAGAACATGGCGCATATGGGATCCCGTAATGGGTTAAATCCCAAAGATTGGATGGATTTTTGGATCGATAACGATATACCTATCATTCCAATGTCGGAAGTCGTCGAAAAGGGAATTGATGAGTGTACCAGTTTCATAATGGAACGTGCTTGGGATGGTGCGGATGCAGTATATGTATCTTGGGACACAGATTCGTTGGATTGCAGTTGCATGCCTGGGACTAGCTGTCCTGAGTGTTATGGGATTAATGCGCGGGAAGCAATTCAATTGGCTCGTACCATGGGGCGTTATGGTGCAACTGTTCTTGAAATCGCTGAACTTTCACCAATTTTCGACGCCAGCCAGATGAGTATGAAACTCGCCTGCAATATGATCTATCACTATCTGGGAAGTCGGGCCTCCACACTTCGCAAGCGAGGTGAAAAACCGTGAATATGAATCGAAAATTAATTGCGCCTTATGTCAAAAGGACCGGATCAAAATGAACCCTGCAAAAGCTTTTACACATTTGTTTTCACCACTAGGCGACGAAGATGCTGACAACTACCGTTCGCCTGGCCAAATCTCATTTTTACGCGCGCCATTCGTAAAATTGGAAGTCGAATCCCTGAAAGCTGCTAACCGCCAATATGCTTTTTTAGGGGTCCCTTATGACGAGGGTAACGTTGGAAAACCTGGAAGTGAAGATGGCGCACGAGACTTCCGGTTGTCTTCACTTGATTACTTCCCCTATTGGTTTGAATATAATGTCGACCTAAATGAGTCCTCGGTTGATTGTGGCGATGTTTCTATGCCACGGGTCAACCCCGAACTTGCACACAAAAAGATTTATGAAGCTGTGAGGACGGTTCTTGATGCTGGAGTTACGCCGATCTTGTGTGGAGGCGACCGATCAATTTCAATACCCGCTGCAAAGGCGCTTTCTGATCATTTGGGTGCTGAAAAGAAAATGGGGTATATGCATCTTGGTGCGCATTTAGACATGTCCGACTCTTGGGCAGGCGAGAGAAACCTAACCACCTGTGCGATGGCGCGGATCACCGAGTTGGAAAATCTCGCACCGGAAAATACATCACACATCGGGGCGCGAAATTCATTTAACCCCAAAGACCACTTTGATCTGGCGAAAGAACGAAATCTAAAATTCGTACCGATGTTCCAGGTGTTGGAGCGTGGCTTGGAAGCCGTAATGAAAGAGGAAGTTCGTCGGGTTTGGGATGGAACTGATGGGCAATACCTCAGCTTCAATTTCAATGTGATGGATAGTTCTGCCGCGCCAGGCGTGACTGCTACAGAGCCTGGTGGATTAGAATCTCGCGAAATTATGCGAGTCGCGGCCGCTATTGCAAGGGCCGGCGGCCCAACGGTTTTTGATATCACAGAGCTTTGTCCGATGTTTGATATTTCAAATTCAACGTCGCGCATGGCGGTTTGTGTGATTCTGCGGATTCTTGCAGAGATTGCAGCAATCAAGGGCGAAGTGATTTCTGAAGAATTGCGGCGTCCAGGATGGAAGCATAAAAAATAGACGCGGTACGAACCAAAAAACAAAACTTAAGAGGTAAAGAAGTAAAAGAATTAATGAACTCAAACTCAGGCAGATTAGCAGAACGATAGTTAAACTTACACCAAAGGGAGAGAGAAATGGAACAGCCAAAAAGCGAGAGTCGATTTCGTAAAATCATTGAGCTTAACAGACGCAAATTTATTAAATCTTCGGCAGCCGGTCTTGCCGCTTCAGCGATTTTGCCGGCAAAGGCGTTTGCCGCAGGTGAGCTAAATATCTTGGTTTGGTGCGATCATGCAGATAGTAAATTGATTGCTCCTTTTGAAAAAGAGCACGGCATCAAAGTAAACGTTAAAACGTATGAGGGAACAGGAACAGCTCTATCGATTCTAGAACAATCTGCACCGGGAGACTGGGATGTTTTAGTGGTCGATGCCCCAGACGTGCCCCAAGTTGCTTCTTTGGGTCACCTTTCGGAACTCGACGAAGATATTGCCCCAGATGATATTTTCCCTCGGCTTACTAACGCGCCGTGGTCCAAGGTTGACGGCAAAGTCTACGCCTTCCCTGAGAAATTTGGTTATTACGGTTTCTGTTATAACAAAAACGTCGTTGACCCAGAAGATGCCAAGCGTGGTGACATAGCTTGGAACAGTAAATACAAAGGTCGGATCGGAATCTATGACTACTACTTTCCTATAATGCAAATGGTCGCCCTTTCGATGGGGAAAACCCCGTCAAAAATAACTTTTGATGATCTCGGTGGCATTCGTGAACGTATGTTGGCGATGAAACCAAATGTCAAAATGATTGGCGATATTGTAAGCGTGCAAAACGCGCTGGTTACAGGGTCGGTAGATGTCATTGTTGGTGGTGCGGAGTTTGCGGTCTCGAACTTAATCCCAACAAATCCGCATCTAGATTGGGTAATATCTGATGACGGTGGTCTGATCTGGAACCAAGGAATTGGCATAATTGCAGACAGTGGCCGAAAAGAGCTTGCTGAGCATTTCGTTCGTTGGATTCTTAGTAACAAAGGTCAAGGGGCGCTGGCTACGTCTGAATGTTTCTGGGCGATGCCTGCTAACAAAAGCGCAGAACTTACCGCAGAACAAAAGTCGATCCTGCGCTGGGACCAACAAGATGACTTCCTTGCGAAATCGCATTTTTCAATTTTTCCTGACCCCGACTTGGACGCTGAAATGATGGATATCTGGACAGAATTCTTGCAGTCATAACGTAGTACCACTAGCTTGAGCCCTATCTCGGGCTAGTGGAGACAAAATATGTCAGAGGGCACTATGTCAGTCGTAGGAACGGGCAAGAAGATACGGGATTTCCCACTTACAAAGTTTGTGCTTTATCCTGCGATATTATATTCGTTTCTATTCTTTGTAGTACCCTTTGCCATAATGGTTTGTGTTAGTTTCTGGCAGCGTGGACGCGGAGGCCTTCAGGCAACTTGGGTAACCGACAACTACGAAAAGTTTTTTAGCCGCCACTATCTTTTAGAAGCGTTACTTAATTCACTTGAGGTTACGCTTTTGACCACGGTGATTAGTGTGCTTATCGCCTATCCACTGGCTTACATTCTAGCTTTTAGGGTTCCGATTCGGTGGCAAAAAATTCTTCTTCTTATCACAGTATTGCCATTCTGGACGGCTTATGTAGTTCGATCATACAGTTGGCTTTTGGTGTTGTCAGACAACGGCATCATCAATTCAACCTTGATGGGGATTGGATTGACGGACACACCGTTGACATTGGCATACACGCGTGGAGCAACAGTATTAGGCTTTGTGCACTTTTTCACAATGCTTTTGACGTTAACTATCTATTCAAACCTCATCCAAATTCCCAAAAATTTCAAAAATGCGGCCTATGATCTGGGCGCTTCGCCCTTTCAAGCATTTTTGAGAGTAACCTTACCACTCAGCATTCCAGGTGTTGCAGTTGGCGCGTTTTTAACATTCGTGATCACCATTGGAGATTATATCACACCGCAAATATTGGGTGGAAACACCGAAGTTCTTATCCCTCAAGCAATCATCCTTCAGGTGTCGCGGTCTGCCAACTTCCCGATGGCTGCAGTGATGAGTATTGTTTTGATGATGGTTGTGACATTTATATACTTTGTTTTCAGCAAACAATTGAAAATGGACCGGTTATGATAGGGCCCAGAACAAGAAAGACCGTTGAGAGCAGTTACCTACTATGTATGTTGGGCTTCATTTACCTGCCTGTAATCATTCTGGTTCTGTTTTCTTTTCAGTCTGGGAACTTACCTGTTCCCCCACTCAACGGCCCTAGCCTGCGATGGTACTATAAGGTATTTGAAAATGAACGTTTGGTTGAAGCGTTGGTTAATTCGTTGCTAGTTTCTGGGATTTCTGGAATTGCGGCGACGGCCCTTGGTTTTCTCTCTGCTTATTCATTATCACGGCACCAAATTCGATTTGTTGGATTGGCGCGTTTTCTTCTTATCGCACCCGTGACTGTTTCATATCTGATCATTGGAATGGGGTTACTGATTACTTTCAATGTAGTTGGGATCAACAAATCACTCTGGGCAGTTTGCTTGGGCCATACAATCATGAACCTCCCTTTATCTTTTGCCATCATTTTTTCGCAGATGAGCGATAGTCATAAAAGTATTGATGCAGCGGCTCATGATCTGGGAGCCTCAGATTTTCAAACAATCACGCGTGTGGTTATTCCTATGATGAAGGCGCCTCTTTTTGCATCTTTCTTTTTAGCAGCTACACTATCTTGGGATGAGTTTATAATTGCATTCCTGCTTAGCCAATTTGAAACAACTTTGCCTGTAATTATTTTTGAACTTTTGCGTGCAGGCCTAACGCCTGAGGTAAATGCGGTTGGAACGCTTGTTTTTTTGACGTCAATTATTCTAGTCGTAGCCGTAGCTGCAACGATGATCTTCGGAAAAGAGAAATAACATGTCCCAACCAATTGTACACTGCCAAGGAATCAAAAAAACTTTCGGACAACTCGTAGCTGTAGATACTCTAAATCTGCAAATTGAAGCAAGCCAGTTTGTAGTCCTTTTGGGTCCTTCGGGTAGTGGGAAATCCACATTACTTTCAATTCTGGGTGGCTTCACGAAGCCAAGCGAAGGTAGGTTATTTATAAATGGTAATGACGTAACTGACCTTCGACCCTCTCAACGGCCCACAGTAACTGTATTCCAAGATTATGCCTTGTTTCCACACATGAGCGTACATGAAAATATCGCTTTCGGCCTTACTATGCGAAAGATCCCAAAATCTAGTAGAGAACAAGCTGTTTTTGAAGTTTTGACCACCGTTGGACTTATGGGATTAGGTGATAGATATGTTCACGAATTATCGGGGGGACAAAGGCAGCGTGTTGCTCTAGCGCGTGCTATTGTCCTGGAGCCTTCGCTTCTTCTTTTGGATGAGCCACTTGGGGCATTAGATTTGAAAATCCGTCATCAAATGCAAGTCGAACTTGTAGAACTTCAGCGCCGAATCAAAACAACATTTGTCCATGTCACACATGATCAGGAAGAGGCAATGAACATAGCCGACGTCATTGTCGTCATCAACGAGGGTAAAGTCGAAGATATTGGCCCCCCCGAGCGCGTGTATTTGAGGCCATCTAGCCGTTTTTCTGCCAACTTCATGGGTGAAAGTAACATATTGCCCTGCACTGCATTAGATTTGGTTGGAGATAAGACCAGAGTGCAATCGGAGTTTGGAGAATTTGTGGTCTCTGGTAAACTCATGCCTGGACAACAAGGTCATATTTCAATTCGGCCTGAACATCTTAGGATTGGCGAGCCCTCGGGGTCAGATCACCAAACTTTGGGTAGAGCAGTCGTCAAGAGTACGACCTTTCAAGGCGCCTATCGCAAATACATCGCTAGGTTGGACCCTGCAGGTACGGAATTGCATCTGCGCACTGGGCCCGAACAGACGGTTGCAACTGATGGGAAAATAGAGCTTTATGCGCAAGCCCAAAATTTCGTACTACTCACTAGGTAATCCTTTAATTTAATTGCGCCTAATAGGGACTTTGTATGGCTGAAAGATCAAAAAAGAAAAACAAGCGGGAACAGTTTCTTAAAGTTGCTGTAAAATTATTTTCTGAAAATGGCTATAGTAACGTCCGCTTGCAACAAGTAGCTGACTATTCTAATTGCGCTTACTCGCTAGTCTATTATTACTTTAAAAGCAAATCTGACCTTTTTATTGCAGCCGTTGCATATTCAGTTGAACAAACGATCTCTCACTACAAACAATTATCAGAAAAATATGATTGTCCCATAGATTTGATTGGACGTTGGTTTGAAGTGAACATTGTTGACTCGGAAAACCTGAAATTCTTTGTAAAAATAATGATGGAGTATTCACCCCGCCGGGATGAAGCAAAGGCGCTTGCTCACTCAATTGATCGGTTTTATGAATTCGAAACTCAGATTTTGTCGAATAGTATAAAGAAAGGTATCGATCAAGAGCTTTTCATCTATACAAATCCAGATAAATTGGCTGAATTTATTTCCTGTCATATCGATGGTATCTATTATCGCGCTTGTACAAGACCGGGATACGATATTTCAAAATCAATTTGGAACCTGCAAAAGGAATTGTGGAATATTCTTGGACTTCAAAAAGATTCCGAACTATTCCTGAAGTGGGGCCCTAAAGCGGGGATGAATTGACCTAAACGTTTCGTCTAACTCTAAGTCAGCGATTTTGCTCCCTGAAGTATTTCACTGGATGATTTTTGAAGTTTTCAAAAACTGGAGACTGGTCAATCTGATAACTTAAAGTGTAGCGTGCGTCCAGCTGAAGCTTTTGGAGATCACTAGTCACACAATAGGATTTTCGGCATTAGATTCTATCCTTATCTTTATGCCAGCAGCTGTTCTTAGTGAAAATTTTTAGTACAAAGAGCACACTTTATCCATATCAAGCTCGCGTTTTCGAAAATGACAAACTAATTTTATTCATGTGACGCAATTATAAAAGGAAGGCACTATTTACCATTGAACCATCCAAACCGTTGTTAAATTAAATAAAAGTAGTCTCATATTTCAGAGTTTATTAAACAATTAATTTTCCGATAACCCACAGCGACGGCAGGCCTGACCGTTTTGATAATACACTTCCGGTTCTCCATATTCTTTTCCATCTTGCCATGTGGACTTACTTTTCATCTGTCCATTTTCAAAATATTCGTATCTTTCTTCAAATATTCCACCCTCGCTTTGCCATTTTGATTTGGACCTTAAACTGCCATCCACAAATTCACTTTTACTTTTCACATGTCCATTTGCATCAAAATGAAACCATTCGCCGTGTTTAAGGCCTTCTTTAAATAAACCTTCAAAAGGAACATCGGCGGAAGCTGTTACGAACCCGGTAAATGGTATGGACATGAATTTCTGATATACTAACCCATCACGTGGATTTTCAACTAGATCAGTCCAAAAGACAGTTTGGCTCCAAGTGATACTAGAAATCATACACAAGCAGCCGCTTAACAAACTAAATCGCATTTTAAACCACCTTCAATAAGTTGAACTACCTTACTTGTATCAACCAGTTCGAGTCTTTGTACATAAATGTGCTGTAATCAATCGGGATGATTCTTTCTGTTGAGAAAAGTTTCATATGTAGGACTTGTTCAATTAATGTGGGAATATACTGTTTCATCTACTATTGCTACCGATGCCTATCGAGTGCGTTTCAAAAGCGTCCTCTCATTTACACTTGATTTAATTACCATACACGAGCTGAACACTTGGTCGAAGCATAACTGCATTGGCGATCCGCTGCACGTTTGGAAATTCATGTATGTCTGGCTGTCCGCGTGAAGTTTCAAGCCAAGTTGTAAGCATAAATAAATATATATCCACCGCACTGAATTGGCTCCCTAGCACCCATTGGTTATTGTTGATTTGCCTATCAATAATTTGAAAAGTTTCACGAAGTCTTCGCCGGCCACGTCGCTGAGCACTGGGTTCATCCGCTGGCTTATCCGCAAATCTGTGCGAGTGGTAATCTAGCTGGAATGCAGTTTGAACTGAGTTCGAAAAATAAACAAGTGTTTGAAGGTAAAGGCTGCGCTGTGGTGCATTTATGGCTGGTGCTAAGTTAGCTTCTATATGTCGGTCACAGAGAAAAATAGTTATAGCGGCACATTCATACATTGAATTATCATCCCACAGGAGTACTGGAATCCAGCCATTTGGATTAATCTTTAATTGTGCAGCAGGCCGAGGCTTTTCATTTTCTATTGTTGTTTGGATTAGTTCGTATGGCGCTCCAATCTCTTCAAGTAATACTCTGATTCCCATAGATGCTGTATCAGCAGCATAATAAAGTTTATATGTCATTTGTGCCTCCGGTGCAGTGAGTGCAATTTGCTATATTAAATAAACCTCAGTATCTCATATCTAATCTGATTCAGTCACTTTTTCCAACAACTCAATGTGATTGCTAAACCCCAATCTCTGGTCATGGCTGAGTACAGTACCCCGGTATAC
>MDTG01215423.1_pt1 | contig 10297 bp, 3 predicted proteins | sample 811421 | NCBI WGS metagenome assembly MDTG01 (sample SAMN05326645, study PRJNA326480) | marine metagenome | isolation source: seawater | place: Pacific Ocean: South East | collected 2011
TAAATGGAAAACCATATTATGGTCCATATCATTTACATCCTACCAGAGGAGTCAAAATGGTCGGTGCTGTACATACCTCAACACCACATGAGATAATTTATGATACTCCAGAACAAAGTTTCTCTACAAATCAAGTGGGTACTGCTTCAACTTCGACTCAAACTCAGATTACTAATCAACCAATCGTAACACCTACAGAAAATATGTCAAATAATAATCAGAGTCCACCAAGCACTCCACCACCAAGTTCACCACCTTCAGGTGGTGGTGGATATGGGGGAGGTTACTAATGGCGGATAGACCAAATCAAAATTGGGGACAAAGACAATGTGATAGTAGAGGACCAAAGTTTCGTATTGATGTAAACAATCCTCAAATGGGTTGTGATGGTACAAATGTTTATTTAATGTATGCTGTAACTGATAATAAGGAAAAACATTTTCAAGCATTGAGTGAGTCAGGTGTGTATCGTTTACATAATGAGAGGGGTATAGAAATAGTAGCAGGTACTAAAAATAAACCTAGTGATGTTGGTGTTAAAATATTATCCGATAAAGGAGATATTACAATAACCGTAAATAATGGAGATGTAAGAATCAAGGGTGGAAATATTGTTGTTCAGGCAGATGAAGATATAGATTTCAAGGCAGGTAGAAATATAACTTTAAATGCAGCATCAAGAATATTGTTAAAAGGATTAAAAGTTGAGGTAACAGGGTTTTTAGGGAATTTAGTTGAAAAAACAGTTGGTAGTTTCCTTCAAAGAGCATTAAAAGGTAGTTTTGTTGGAGAAGATTATCTTAGTAATCCTCCGATAGGAGATAAATTCTTATCAAAATCAGCTATTTCTGGTATAGGTGATGAGATAGAATCTATTGCAGGAAAAATTGACACTGGTGCTCTAAAAAATAATTTACAAGATGCAACTAGTGAACTTCAAAGCACTGCTAAAGATATTTTTAAATCTCTAAATTCAGGAGAATAATATGTCGAATATATCTGTTACTGGTAACGAAGCACAATTTAATGAAAAGGTAACATTTTTAAAAGATGTTATCATAAAAGGAACTGTATTTGTACCAGAGATTTCAGGTGAGACTACTTTCCTGAATAGGGTTAATTTCTCTCAAGATATCACATTCCCTAAAATTGAAATATTTGATAAATTAACGGTTGGGGCAGGAGGAACATTATTCTATGCTGATACATCATTTGGTGATGGTCGAGTAGGTATTGGAAATACTACACCTCAGGCTTTATTAGATGTATCTGGCAAAGCAAAAATAATTGATTTAGAATTAAGAGATCTATACGTTTCTAGATACTCTGATTTAGTAGGTATTGTAACTTCGAGAAGTATATTATTTGCAAATGACCTTAATGTTACTGGATTTTCAACATTTTCAAACAATGTAAGGATTATAGGGGGTAATCAAAATCTTACATTAAACGGAGGTGGCACAGGTAATTCAAGAATAATATTTGAAGACAAAGACGAGGGTGAATTGGGAGTAACAATTAGATATGATGATACTGGTAATCTGTTCATTCTTGAAAAAACACAAAATCTATCAAAATATTTGGTAGCCGACGTAAATCAAGAAAGTCTTGAATTATATCATGCTAATGATAAAAGAATAGAAACAACTGGAGTAGGTGTTTCAGTTTTTGGTGATTTAACAGTTTTAGATGTCGGTGTAACCACATCAAGAGTCGGACTCGGAACAACAGATCCAGTTGGTTTGCATCCTGTTAATGATGGAAATGGCATCCCACCATCATTAGGTGGAACAGGCAATGGACCATTAAGATTAACTGTTGATGGAAGTATATCTATTTCAAGAAACATTTATGACTCTGCTGGTTCAGTTGGTTTTAATGGTTATTTCTTGAGAAGAGATGGTGATGGTATAAGATGGTCAGCATTTGATCCAGAAGAAACAGAGGGTATTCAGTTACAGGATGAGGGTGTGTTTGTACCAAATGCTGGTGCTGCAAAATCTTTTAGTATTTTAAATTTCGCACATATTAATAGTTTCGGTCAAGGAAGTGATACGGTAAGAGTAGAAGATGGAATTGGTGCTGGATTAGCAACAGTCTTCACCTTTGATCTTTGGGGTTTTAAAGATAGAAATGTATCTGACACCTCAATCTATAGGATGAGTTACGTTGGTATTGGCACAGCTGAACCCGTCGCATCCCTTGATGTATATAATCAATTATCTCCTGCTAATCCTGTAGTCATAACTGACTTTGGACGGATAGGTGTGGGAAAAACAACCCCACTTTCACCATTAGATGTTTTTGGACAAACAGATCTTGACGCACTTAATGTCACTGGTCTTACAACATTTAGTGGATTAACTACTTTCAAAAATGATATTGAATTTCAAGGAAGTAATGCGACTATATTTTTTGATAAAAGTGAGAGTTCATTTGAATTTCTTACTGGATCAAAATTAACTTTTGGACAAAGTGGAAATCCGTCATCTATGGAGATCTTCTTTAATGGAAGTGATAATATAATAGAATCTAAAGATGGGAATGAATTATATGTAAAAACTGACGGAACTGTTTATATTCAGGGTGAGACTAATAATAGTTCGATGATTGAGGCAATCAATAATGGTTCAGTAAAACTCTTTCATGGAACGGAAAAATTAAAAACTCTTGGAACTGGTGTAACCATTACTGGGTTGACAGAATCAACTTCACTCCTAATTTATGAAGGATCAGACTTTGTTGGTGTCACCACTCAGAGAAGTCAATTAGATGCAAACGACCTAAAAGTTAGTGGAGTATCAACATTCGTAGGTATTGCAACATTTGAAAATGGTATATTCGTTTCAGGAATTTCTACTTTTAGTAATGATATAGATGCAAATGCTAATATTGATGTTGATGGGCATACAGAGTTAGATGATTTAAACGTAACTGGCATTAGTTCATTCAAAAATAATGTTGAATTCCATGGCACTACTGCAAAAGCTATAGAATTTGTTCAATCGGATAATTCATTGACTTTCTTAGATAATTCAGTTCTAAAAATTGGTGATGCAGGCGATTTAAAATTATATCATAATGGTAACGATTCTTATATTGATGAAGTAGGAACTGGAGATTTATATATTCAAAATGGGGGTAAAAATAGTATTTTTGTAAAAACTGATGGAGGAGTTCAATTATACTATGATGATAATCTTCGTTTTGCAACTTCAGGAGTCGGAGTAACAATTTATGATCAATTAGATACAACTAATTTATATGTGAGTGGTCTCTCAACTTTTGTTGGAGTAACGACTTCGACAAGTAGTTTATTTGCAAATAGATTTATTGTATCAGGAATATCTACATTTAATCAAGATGTTAATTTTATTGGTGATAATTATAGTGCTGTTTGGGATCATTCAGAGGGTGTATTAGATTTTTCTGATAATGCAAAAGCAGTATTTGGATCAACTGATGGATTAGAGATATATCACTTAGATGATTCATATATAAAAAATTTAGTTGGTGATTTATTCATACAACAAACAGATTCAACAAAAGATATTAATATTCAAGGAGCAAATGGTGTAGATGGTATTGTTGTTGATGGAAGTGGTGATAACAATGTTACATTATATTCTTCTGGTAATGAAAAATTAAAAACAACCAATGATGGGGTAGATGTAACAGGACATGTTGAAACTGATACCCTTCGAGTTAGTGGACTCTCTACATTTTCTGGTGATGTAGATGTAAATGCTAATATTGATGTTGATGGACATACAGAGTTAGATGATTTAAATGTCACAGGTGTTTCAACATTTGCAGGAACTGTTGATTTAGATAGCACTGTAAAAGATCAAAATGATGATATAGGTACAACAGTATCATCAACATTATCTAATACTATAACAGGTGCATTATATAATGCAGCAACTGGTGTATTACAAATTACAATTGTTGGTCATGGATTTCAAAATGGTGATTCAATTCAGATCCCTGATAATACAATTACTTTTTCCTGTAATTATGGTGGGGGTGGATCTCAGACATATCCTAGAACTAAGGATCCTGCAAGTGGAAGGTGGTTAGTTGTATCTAACAGAACGAATAATACATTCGAAGTAAATGTTGGTGATGGTGGACTTGCTTCTGGCAGTGCACATACTTTTGTTTCTGCAAATAATGGTGTGTTTCATTCTGCAGGTCAATATGTTCAGAGTGATTATCGATTAGCATCAGTTGGTGCTGGTGTTTCGTGGAGACCATCGGGTGTACAGACAAAAAGAACCATATGGGTTTCTAAGAGTGGATCTGATACAAATAGTGGATTACTTGAAGGTGATGCCAAGGCAACAATTGGTGCAGCAGCATCAATTGCAGTTGAAACAGATACTATCAAAATTAGACCAGGTTTGTATATTGAAGACAATCCAATTGGTTTAAGAACTGATGTTTCAATTACAGGTGAAGATCTTCGATTAGTGACTGTGCAATCAAAAAATAAGAATAAGGATGTCTTCCATGTGAGAAGAGGATGTTTGATAGAGAACCTCAATTTTGGTGGATCAAATGTTGGAGTGTCACATGCAGGGGCAGCATGTGTTGCATTCCCACCACCTGCAGGACCTAATAGTGCGATTTCTGGATATACAGAACCAGGACCAGCAAATGAAGGACCAAGTGGAAGATGGAGATCACCTTACGTTAGAAACTGCACTAACTTCATGACTGATAGTATTGGTATGAAAGTAGATGGAAATCATGCGAATGCTGAGTTTACAGGAACTAATATAATTGGTGCTGATTTAAAATCAATGGTTGTTGACTCTTATACACAGTATAATGAGAATGGAATAGGTGTATCTCTATCAAACAATGGATATGCTCAATTAGTTTCAATATTTACAATCAGTTGTGATATTGGAATTTATGCAGATACTGGTGCACAATGTGATTTGACTAACTCAAACTCTTCATTTGGTAACTTTGGTTTAGTTGCTGTTGGATTGGGATCAACACAATTCACTGGCATTGTAAGTAATACAAATCCTGCTGGTGATGTGATTGCAAGCACAAATGCTGAAGGACAAGACACCGTTGTTTGTGCTGATGTATTCGATGGAGATAACGTAGCAAGAAGACCATTTGATGGTCAATCATTATTCTTCAGAATAAAACCTAGTAATTATCCAGATGTTAATTTAAATAATTTAAATGCGGGCACCCTTGATGGGGATGGTAGAATTATATCACCACTTCAACAGTTACAATCAGTTGATTTGATTGTAACAGGAAATGATTTAGCAGGGTTTAGTGCGATTGATCCACCCAGTGTATTGATAAGGGATGCTGATGGTGAGGTAGAACCAAAAGGTCCACAAGGTGTCATTGCAGAGGCAACTGCAAATATCGATTCAAGGGGTTTCCTAACAGGTATAAATGTAATCGCACAGGGTAGAAATTATTTTTCAGGTCAAAATATAATTGTGGATATAGAGGGTAACACTGGATTAGCAACTGCTGTCATGAGTCCTATATTTTTCACAGTCGAATCCTCTACTGAAAATCCTGTTGGATCTGTAGGTCTTGCCACCATAACATTTAACGAATTTATACCATATGAACTTTTCCCTGATGATCCTTTCTCACTACAAAGAATCAGTCGTATCTTAACTAGTTCACATTCTTTTGAATATGTTGGTGCTGGTACAGACATAAATATATCGACACCTCTACAAGGTGCAATTCCGATAAAAGCGAATGAAATTGTAGCAAGAGATGGAGCACAAATTCCATTTACATCTACAGATCAACAAGGTAATTTTGATATTGGTCAAGGTTTACAAATTAACCAAACAACTTCAAGTATTTCTGGAAGAGATTTTAGTAGGTCAATCCAAGCACAAGTCACACCGTTAATATTAGCATTAAGATAATATGGCAATAGCACCACTAAATAAATTTTTGACAATTGCTGTTCCAGTTGCACCTGGTCAACAAGACATTTATAAAGCTCCTGTAGGAACATCTGCGATTGTGCTATACGCTCAAGTATCAAACGTAGGAGTAAATACAACTCCTAGCATTACATTCACTCATCGTCGAACCAGTGTTGCAACAAGGACAATAGGAAACGTAAGAAATAATCGTATAATAAAGGATGGGGAGATACCACCTAATGATGCATTAGTTTTGATAGATGGTAGATTAGTTTTAGAAAGGACAGCATTAATATCTGACTCATTAATAATAAATGGAAATCAATCAGGAATATCAACAATAAATGATGTTACATATACAAGTGATACTGGTATAACAACTGTCACCACGTTAGATCCTCATGGGTTCAGTGTAAATGATCAGATCACGATGGCAGGAATCGCATTCACATGCCCATCGACTGCAGGTATTACAAGTTCGATATTTCCAGCACCTCAAGCAGCATTTTCAATAACAAAAATAATTGACACAAAATCTTTTGAAACAAACACAGGTATTGTAAATAATTTACCACATACTTTTAGACCATCTTTTCATAGATTTGTAAGATCTAATGCTGATGCTCTAACAGTAGTTGTGGATTCAAATGGCAATGCATCTCAAGGTGATACAATAGCACCTACTAAGGGGACAAGTTACGATGCTGTCACAGGTATACTTTCAGTTACTACAGCAGCACCTCATAATTTAGGAACAAATGATACTGTTAGGTTTACAAATAATTCTGTATTTTTTACATGTTCTCAAGATAATTATTTAAAAGAGCAATCATATCCTAGATCAACTGATCCTGCAAATGCGTCTACTACTGTTGGTGTTACAACATTTACAGGTAATAATTTAATATTTACTGTTAATGTAGGAGTTACGACCACAGGAGGATTAGTCGCACCTCTACAGATGGAATTTATTTGTAGCATCTTGGAGAATAGTACTGGTTAATTATGCCAAAATATTTAAGTGGCAGAGTCAAGAGAACTCCGCAAGGATCATTAACAACAGATAGATATCAATTTCTTGGATTAGAACAAACCGAACCAAATATCGGTGATCCCCCTGAATTTGATCCCCTTCCCTCTGGCACCCAATATCAGATAGTTTCGTTTATTGAAAAACCAGGAGAAAGATTTTGGGTTCCTGTTGGTGGTGGTATAATTCCAGGATCTCTCACGTTTAGAGATGAGGGTCTAATTGTTCCAAGAACTAATGCCAATCCTAATTTAGGTGTCAATAGTATTACAGACGTTGATTTTGTAGGAGCTGCGGTAAGTGTTCTTGGTTATATTAACCCAGATGGATCACCTGGTACTGCAGTAACAGTAACAATTTCATCACCAGGTGAAAATCATGGAGTTATATTTAATAATGATAATGAATTTGCAACATCACCATTTTTTACTTTTGATAATAGTATCGGTATTGGTTCGGTTGGTATCGGCACGTCAAATCCTACACAGAATTTACATGTTGTTGGGAATGTAAAGTTAGATAAGACAATATATGGAGAAGATAATCAACCAGGAAATCCAGGTGATTTATTAGTTAAAACTGTTACTGGTGGTGTGAAATGGGTTGACAATACTGATATTGGTGTTGGTGCTGCTGGAACATTTACTCAAATTCAATTTCATGATTCAACTGGATTACTTGGAGGTGCTCCAAATTTTGTATTTGACTTTACGAATAATCGTATCGGTATTGGATCTACACAACCTGATAGATTATTAGATGTTCTAGGTGAATCTAGGTTTACAGGTATTGCAACATTTGTTGATGATGTAGTATTTGAAAAAAATGTATCAATTGCAGGGACACTAACCTACGAAGATGTTACGAATGTAGATGCAATAGGAATTGTAACTGCAAGATCAGGTATTGATATTAATAATGGTGGGTTAAATGTTGACGTTGGAATAACAACTTTTAATGATGATGTTAAATTTGTAACTAACAATGGAAATAACATACTTTTTGATAAGTCACTGAATAAGTTAACATTTGGTGACGATGTTCAAGCCATGTTTGGTAATGATGAAGATTTAAAAATATATCATTCCTCAAATCAGAGCTATATTCAAGATACTGGATCTGGTAATCTAACTCTTGATACAAATGGATTTGCTGTCAGAATGACATCCGATGGTTCAAACTTGATGTTTCGAGCAAAGAAAAATCAGGGAGTTGAACTATATCATAATGGAGGAAGGAGATTCGAAACATCAGGTGTTGGAGCAACAGTCTATGGAAAATTAGATACCACAAATTTAAGTGTTACTGGTTTTTCCACGTTTACCAATACTATAGATGCAAACGGTGATTTAGATGTAGATGGTCACACTGAATTAGATAATGTTAACATTTCTGGTATTGCCACAGTTAATGATTTAGACGTAGATGGGCATACAGAATTAAATGATTTAAATGTTTCTGGTGTTTCAACATTCAAAGATGATGTTGAGTTTCATGGTGTTGGTGGAATAAGTTCAATAACATTTGATAAGTCAGATAATTCATTGAACTTTGTTGATAATGCAAGATTAAAATTTGGAAATGGAAGTGACCTCCACATATATCATAATGGAAATAACAGCTTTATTCGTGATGAGGGAGTAGGAAGTTTAAAACTTCAAGGTAGAGACGTTGAAATTATTAGTGTTACTGATGGCAGCATAATGGCAAAATTTATTGTCGATGGTGCAGTTAATTTACATTACGATGGAGATAAACGATTTTCCACATCAGGGATCGGTATAACTGTTTTAGGAACTGGAACAGATTCTACAATAAATTTTTCAACTAATGATAACAACGTACGAGGGAAAATATTTGCCGATAATAGTGATAATATTGGATTTAAAGATAAAGGTGGAGATTGGAATGTAAAATGTTTAAATGATGCCGCTGTCGAATTATATTATAACACTACGAAGAGAATCGAAACCATTACGGGTGGGGGTAAGGTAACAGGTGATTTGCTTGTAACTGGAAAAGTTGGTATCGGAAGTGAAATTCCTGGTGCAACATTAGACTTACAATCAGATGATACAGAAGAATTGTTAAGATTAAATACAAAACCAACTAAGAATGGATATTTAGATATCGTTTCGGATGCTGATAGAAGAGGTACAATAAGATTTCAAGACACAGATGGTACATATAGATGGAGTATTGGTAAAGGAGATTCTGATGAACTATCGAACACAAGTTTCCATATTAGCTCTGGTAATAGTGGTGGTAATACTGCAAAATTTGTTGTAAACTCAGATGGTAATGTTGGCATTAATCAAACAGATGCATATTACAAACTTCAATTAAATTTCACTGATAATACTACCTCACTTAGTGGTGGTGGTTCTGGTAATTGGGGTGGAAATGGTATAAGAATTGAAAATGACAGTACAACAGTTGGTGCCATGGCACTGGCACATTTTAGGGTTCATACTGCTGATTGGCATATTGGAAGTAAATTTGTTTCAACTGTTGGTGCAGTTGATAAATCAGATTTTGTTTTCAATCATGAAGGTACTGAAGCACTTCGCATCACTAATGAAGGTAATATTTACACATCCAACGATCAGGTAAGAGACAATGCGAGACTAACCGTAACTAAGAGTGCAGTTGGTATTTCAACAGTATTATTCCTTCATAATAGTAGTGGTTCTGGAACTGCAGCAAAGATAAGTTCTTCTAAAGGATTGGTGCTAGCTGCTGATGTTGATGGTAATAGTGGTGCAAGTCAAAGTTTTATACAATTTGATATTGATGGTAATGAGCAAATTCAAATTAATAAAGATGGGGATTTTATACCCAGTCAAAATGAACAACAAGATTTAGGTTCAAGTGCAAAAAGATGGGATGTTCTTTATATTAAAGAGGTCAATGCATCTGGTGGTAGCATAATCGTTGATAATTATGAAACTAACAATTTAAGAGTAACAGGTCTCTCAACTTTTGTTGGCAATGCTGAATTTCAAGGGAATGTTTCAATCGGTGGCACGTTAACTTATGAGGATGTTACAAATGTAGATGCACTAGGAATCGTCACTGCAAGATCAGGTGTTGATATAACTTCTGGTGGGTTAAATGTTGTTGGTGTTAGCACCTTTGACTCACGTATTCTTGTGGGTGACGACACCTTTATGAGCACACAAGCAAACGGATTAGTTGAGATTGCTAATTCAGGTGGAGCAAAATTAGTTCTTCGTAGAGATGATACATCTATTTCTAATAATAATAGTCTTGGTGTATTGGAAGTTATGGGTAATGATCCCAATGGAAATGAGGAAAGAATTGGTGCAAAAATTGA
>MDTG01222118.1_pt1 | contig 10297 bp, 3 predicted proteins | sample 811421 | NCBI WGS metagenome assembly MDTG01 (sample SAMN05326645, study PRJNA326480) | marine metagenome | isolation source: seawater | place: Pacific Ocean: South East | collected 2011
CTAGCGCCTTCTTGATAAAACCAATGTAATTCACTTTTCCTACACATGAAAATACCTCTTAAAATTAGACTTCTAACCATTTTTGGATATTTTTGAGCATAAATTAATGATAATGTTGACCCCCATGACCCTCCAAAAACATGCCATGATTCTAGACCAAGATGTTCTCGAAGTGCTTCGATATCATTTACTGATGAATGGGTATTATTGTCTTCTAACTCTGCATAGGGAACTGATTTTCCACATCCTCTTTGATCGAATTGAATAATATCGAACTTTTGAGGGTCAAAATATTGTCGATATGATGGTTGGCTCCCCCCTCCAGGGCCCCCATGGATAACTATTACAGGCTCACCATTTACATTACCAGTTCTTTCCCAAGCTATTGTATGTAAATCTGAGACTGGCAAATTACCTGTCGTATGTGGTTCGATTTGAGGATATAGGACATCGCTTAATGAAGGTGAGTCGCTCGACATATTTATCGGACATCGAATTATACTTTTTTCCTTTCGCTGGAAATTTTATCACACGCTTTATTGAATGGCATCTACCCCATTGAAGCATGGAGATTAGAAAGGCCACTGATGTGTTTCATGATTGGGCCCTTGCAGGCAAAGATTTGGGTATGGAAAAAGGACATTCCTATGCAGTAAATGAGATGTTAAACTTTATTTTCAAAGAAGCTGCAAAGATGAATAAAAATTTCTCTGCAATCGATGTTGGATGTGGAAATGGTTGGGTAGTTCGGTTAATTGATAATCATGAATTATGTGATTACGCGGAAGGTATCGATGGAGCTAAAGCAATGATTGATAAGGCAAAGCAAATAGATCAAAATGGAAATTATTCTGTGTGCAACTTACCTGAATTCGCTCCTAACAGGAAATATGATTTTTTACACTCTATGGAGTTCTTATATTATCTTGAAGACCCTCAAGAGATGCTGAAATTATTTTTTGATAAATGGATTAGTGATGGCGGTTGGGCAGTAATTGGTATCGACCATTATCTAGAACATGAAGAAAGTCTTGGGTGGCCTGAACATGTCGGAGTTAGAATGACTACATTAAGCACGGAACAATGGTTAGAAGCTTGGAAAAATGCTGGGTTTTCTAATATCACTCACTGGCAAGCGGGAGAAAAATCGCCAGGAACTCTAGTTATTGCTGGTCAGAAGAAATCTTGATTGAAGGAATTGAAAGATGCTTTGGGCCACACAATTTGATATCACCTCTGTAAAATGGACATTTTTTGCATATAGCATTGTCAAGCCCTTCTATACGGCCAGGTTCTTGTAAAGAGGTGGGTTCTGCAGACAATTCAGCCATCCAAAGTAAGTGATTCTTTAAGTCCGTTTTAGCTTGTTTATACTCGTCAAGTGTCAATTCAATACTTCTTCCAGAAGCACCAACCAAAATTGCAGGTGGTAAAATTATTCTTCTCAATTCTTTGGGCTTATTCAGTTCAATTGCTTCTAAAGCCATTGAATAAAGTGCTAGTTGTAACCTATGCTCATGTAGAATTTGTCTTTCAGCATCTGTTTGCGGGAACCTATTCAATAAGTCACCTTCAACCACCTGTAATGGAGATCCTAGGTTTGAATCCTCTGAATTGAAATCATTCCGGCAACCTGTGGTTTTTAGATCTATAACTTGTAAGTACCCCGTTTCATCTTTATCTCTAAAGGCAAGAACCAAATCTGCTCGTCCATCAAATGTGAAATTAGTATTTTCAACTTTTGATAATCTTCTTAATCCTTCAATAGAAAAACCCAGTCTGTAAACAGCTTTCATTTCAATGGAGTGTTGATAGAAAAAGGGCAACTCAGTTCTAAGTCCCTCAGGTATTCTACCATGGTGGACCTCTCCTTCTGCATATCTACCAATAAGGCCATTATCTACTAATTTAGAAATTTGTGAAATTCTTTCTTCCATTGCAAGCGCTCGTTTCTTCTCTATGCCTGTTGACTTCTGAGTAATGCCTTCTTCAAGAAGTACTTCCTTGACTAATTTTTCATCTTTCAGTAAATTGTCATTCTCATTTTGCCAACTAGAAGGTAAAGTCATTACTGGAGGGCCGTTGACCTTGCTAGGATTTTTTAACCCGATTTCTAGCAAGCGATGCACGATTGTTCCAAATAGTGTAGGGCTAACAAAAACTGATTCTTGTTCAACTAAATTAGAGTCACTTTTAATCAAATAAATAGGCTCAGGGCTCCACCCTTTAACCTGTTCTAACCAATGTCGACGCTTACACTGAAAACTGGTATCTAAACTATGGGCACTCATTCTAATATTATGCTCTACTGCAATATTATCATCATCTAAACCTGTACTAGATTTATCTTTAGAATATAACTTTTCCAATCTAAGTTCAATATTCTGCCATTTGGTCAGAGGAGGCACTAGGTTATTCTTTTCAAAACATTCAGGAGAATGAAAAACTCGAAGTGATTTGATTGCGTCTCCGCCGAGCATTGAATCATTTGATAGTGCAAAAGGGTCTATTTCAACCTCGGTTTTGCTATAAGTGTCTAATTCTTTGCCAAATTTATCTTTGGGTAAAAGCCACGGAGAATCCTTTACTTGATTTGAATGAGATAAACTTCTAAGACCATCCATCCACATCGAACCCATTGTCTTTAGAGATGGCTTACTGTTAAATTTCAAAGTGTTAGATTTGGAATCTATCTGGCAATTCTTATCCGGAGTTCCGACCACAATTAGATGGTCTCTAACTCTAGTCAGTGCAACATAAAATTCTCTCCTACGTTCAGCCTGTCTTTGGGCTGAGTCCATATTTTTAGCAAATTCCCATAGCCCATCATAAGGACGGTCTCTTGAAGACCATGGATTAATACGACCTGCAACTATTTCCGGCGTAACTAAAACATTATTTCTAGATGCGAGGGATGAATCTGATTTTCCTGCATGAAACATACCTGCAACAACAACAACTTTTGATTGTAGACCTTTAGCACCATGAATTGTCATAATTCGAACTGCTCCGCCTGATGGAATAGTAATTGCTTGAGGACCCTTATTGCCTAGGCTTTGAAGTGAATTGAGGTGAGAATATATTTCAGTTGGGTCGTGCCCATAATCACATCCAATATTATACACTAAGCCACACCATAATTCTGCATTCTGTCTAGAGGTGTCATCTGGGAATGCAATTAATAGATCTGAATGATCTAAAACAGCATCTAGAATTTCATGAACTCCACCTTTGATTGCAAGGTTTCTGAGGTGCTTGATTAGATTTTTACTTCTATGGCATGGCGCATGTTTTGCAATAACATCCCACCAGTTATCAGAGATATTGTTCTCAGAAAACATTGTATTAATTTGGGCATCTGTAAATCCAAGTATCGGTGAACGAGCAAAGGAGATTGCTGCAAATTTGGAATGAGGGTATGCAACTAAATGTAAAACAGACATCAAAGCATTTATCACTGGACGTTTTAGTAATTCTCCTTGTCTATCCGAAATTACCGGTATTCCTTTATTCCCAAGTCTCTGAAGTAAATCAGGAATATGTTTTCGAGAGTGTACTAGAATCATGATGTCTTTTGGCGAGATGTTTTTCGTGCCACATTCAATTTCTTTGAAAGATGCCGTTTCACTGTCCCACACTTTTGGATTGCTTTCTGTAAGAAGACTATGGAGTCTTAATGCAATTAATTCATGTTCTAGATGAATATTTTTGGCATTGGGATCGGAAAATACATTATTTGGATTATTCAAATCAACAGATGGCGTAGTCACATTTGTTTGTAACGGCAATAACCATTCTAAAACGCCTTTACTTTCATCAGCACGAGCCGGTTTTAAATTTTGAGATTTTGCATGCCAATCTCCTGGGAGAACATAATGCCTACTAGCAAAAACATCCTCGAAGATTCCATTCATAGTTAGCATCAAATTATGTAAAGTTCGATGATTAGAAGTTAAATCAATATGCCCAAGTAATCTTCTTTTAATTCGCTCTGGAGAAATTTGAACATATTTTTTAATATCGCCGCTTGAATCTTCAAATTCAACAGGTACATAATCCCAAGGCTTTGATTCTAATTTAGTTCCAGAGGATGTATGTTGATTGGTGAAGGAACCTATTTCTCCTCCCGCTCCAACTGGTCTTGGATCTCGTCCATGGTTTGCTTTCTTCAAATGACTTAGTCTCGATTCACTTTGTTCAGTATAATTGATATTTTTTATTGCGTCGACTGTCCTTAGCATCACTGTTACTTCTGCCTGTCTAAATCGATAGATACTCTGTTTCATATCTCCTACGATACATACAGTAGGGTCCCAAGGGCCCATTGGAGAATGTGGGTCATCAGCTACACGACCTCTGCGCCCCCATAACCGGGATAGAAGTCTAAAATGTGCCGGATTAGTATCTTGATATTCATCAATAATGAATGCACTAAAGTTTCTTCTTAACATCTGTAGCACTTGGAATCTTTTCTGTAAGTCTTCAAAGCAATCTGGATGTTCTTGTGCAATTGTTAATGCGGCTGAAATGTGTAAATCTAACCAAGGTTCATCATCTAAACTATCCAATGCCTCAACTACTTTTTGTGGATATTCATAACGTACTGAGTCGGGGCATCGAGCAAGAAGTAAGTCCGCAGCCAGCCTTTGAGTATCATCAAAATCGTGTACTCCTTCATTTATTTTCTTTAAATTTAGTATCTCCTTACACCCGTTGTGAACCAATAATAAATCGGCTAATACCTTTGTCTGTAAATCATCTGTAATTCGCAATTTGCCCTCTGGAGCAACATCACTAAATTCATTGGATAGGGGGTATACTACTAATGGGCAATCTGGATCCATAAATTGTAGATTAAACCGCGGATTAAATAAATATGAACTGCGCCCTAGTAGTCTTATCAGCCGTCCATTTTTACTCGCTAAATGTTCATGCATTTTTTCTGCTAATTTTTTCAAGTTTTGATAAATTGAATCTTTAACTTTGCCTGTAATTCCTCTGACTTTATTCTTTGGAAACAACCCCGGCATCCATTCATTACAGTGATTGGTTTGGGGTAAAATTCCTTTAGGGAAGAATTTCATCTCATTTTTAATCAATGGTGAATACGAGGCAGTAGCTAACGAAACCATCCATACCCACTGTAATTTATCTATCTTTGTAGACGGATAAGAATGTCTAGCCAAATCAACTAGTTGGTTAAATCGGGTATTTCTAGTTCCTTGCTCTGTTTCACAAGCTAAAACTAATGCATTAGCATGAAGTAGTATTTCATCAACCCATTTGTTTAATTCGGAATTTAATTTATCCGCAAAACTATCGATAATATCAGCGGCTGGCTCAAGGAACATCTCAAGAATTATTTCTGAATCTATTTGAGAGGTGCCGTCCCAATTTATCCCCTTCAGTTTACTTCTCTTCTTCAGGGAACGCTTAGATTCATCGACAAATAACGAAGTATTCAGAAGTCCCGTAAGAATTACTTCGGCCCTTGATTGCCCTCCAACTAAAATTGCGAGTCTATTTCTTGCATCGATAAAACCTCCAATATCGCCCTTAATGCCGGCTTCTCTGGCATCATTGATTGTCCTTATTCGCCATGCAGAGTGTATAGTCTCCTTTATCAACAAAGGAGACCTTACTTCGGAAATTTGTTCTCGGGTCGGATTTACAGCCACTAAATCTAAGTGCGGTGCTAGTAATTGAGAAAGAAAAGCATCAATAGTGGAAATGGGAGCCTCATCTAGTCCCGAAAGTAACATTTCTAAATCGCCTGAACGGCGTATTCTAGGGTCGTAAATTCCCTCTCGCTTATTAGAATCCTCCAACGTTCGAGTGAATGCTAGTCTTTTTCGAATTCTAGATTTCAACTCAGAGGCTGCTTTTTTAGTAAATGTAATCGCTACAACTTCATTAGGCAATAAGCCAGGCCAGTCACTTAATTCAGTTCTTTCTCTAGCAGGAGCCCTGAGGGCACCATGGCCCTCTAATGGTTTTCTTGGACCCTTTGGTAATAGAATTGTTGCGCGTTGTTCTGGAGTGATTAAATGTTGAACATATCTTTCTGCCATAACTGCGGTTTTTCCGGTGCCTGCTCCTGCATCTAAAGCAACATGCTTATCCAAATCCAGTCCTAATTTTTGACTATTATTGAATGGAATCAATTCTCATCACCCCCCAATAATGCAGAAGGACACATTCTTCGTGATGAGCAGTATGAACAATGTTTTCCTGGAACTGGTTGAGCAATTCCGGATTTAGAGTGTTCAATAACTCTTGCAGATGTCCTTAAACGTTCATCCATCCATGACCTAAATCCATTACTCGATATAAATTCTTTATCCGACAGTGGACGATGATGGATAGAAGTATAATCAGTAATTTCTCCAATTGATAAGTCATGAATATATTTCTTAACGCTTGAATCAATTTCAACATAATGCGTTGTTGTTTCTCCAATCTCACTAATGCCTACACCTACAACTCTGTCATTGGGGTAAGCGGTTTCCCATGCTTTCGCGTATAATCCTAATTGCACTTCGTCGAATATAGCTCTTCGATGGCGATCCCCTCTATCTGCTTTCTTTGGCCCATTTATATTCTTCATATCTCTTATAATAATCCATCTTTGTTGCTTCGATTCATCTTCAGATAATATGCCGTCTAAGATTGCTTTTTCACGCATTTCTTCAGTTAACACTATGCAATCAACTCGATCTATTCTACCTGTTAATTCAATAGAAACTAATGAGTCATTATCTGATTTTGCTTGGAGTGATATACCGTTGTTAGCGCCTGTAGATAATACCCACTCACAGGCTATTGGGGCTGAGTGTTCTAAAGTGAAATCTGCTTCAAGAAGCCTTCCAATTCTGCCTCTAGGGGGTAGCTCTTTTTCTCCTTGTAAATACAAGTTCCACTCTTCTGGAGTAAATCCAATCATATCTCTACACCTATGATGGGCAACAGCATTAGATCTAGTAAGCCATTCTGCATTCAGTTCAAGATAATTTAATGCTACTTTCCAAACCTTATCTATAGTATCTAAGGGACCTTTAGATAACGGAAGTGCAATTTTACTTGGCTCGCCAGAGACCTCAATCCCATGTCCTTCCAAAATTGCGCCTTCTATTTCATGGACTAATACTCCTCTAACTCTGTCGTCTATATCTTCTGTTGGTTGTTCTAATTCTCTAGCCCCTAGATGTTTCTCAAGCCAAGCTTGTCGGGGACATTTTAACCATGATTGAATTCTACTAGCAGACCATTTTTTACGAATAATTGGTTGTGATATTAATCCTGTGATAGATTGTATTGATTCGCTTCCTGATTCAAACATAGGTAAGGGCCTTGGGTCAATTGCTGGACCTTTACTACGTGAACCTTTCATACCGAGATGCGGCCATTCTTTTGCATCTTTTGAACCGATAGAAGCTTGAGATTTTGTAGGCTGCATAGTTAAATCTTCAACCGAAACCATAAGTTCTCTTGAATCCCAAGGAAGATATTCATCCTTGTTGATATTTTTATGACTTGGTTGACGGGATAATCTGTCATTATAAATTGAAAATTCGTGGGCTGATGCTAAATTATTAACTGAAATTGGAAGAGTAGAAATCTCTCTCCCGCTGGCTAAATTTAATCCTGTTCGTTGACGGAAGTCTCTGCCCCTAAATCCAGACCTGTGACCTATTGCTCCATCATCTCCCATAGACATAGAATAAGGCCTGGGAGTCAACCATATGTTTGGTTCTTTTTCTGCTTGAGATTTGAGGTCCCAAGATCTATCAGGATTGCTTTCGTCATATTCATGTTCAGCGATAAATGATGGAATAATGCTAAGTTGTTGATATTGCTCGCTGTGCTTCGATTCTTCTAAAAACTCAACCAAAGGTGCTGCAGGGCCTATTGATTCATCTTCGCTAGTATCAAGAATCACCACCGTCTCTGCAGCATTGAGAAAGTGTTTCAAATGGTGCCTTGCTATTCTAATCTCGAGATCTGAATTAAGTAATCCCAATTCTAATCTTGACTCCGAATCTAACCATGGTATTTTAGGGGTTTTCATCGACCAAGAATCTACATCTAGCCCGGATAAAATTATCAAATCTGCTTCTAACCCAAATGCTTCTAAAGGTGTTAAAACCTTCACATTAGCAGATTCAAGTCTCGAATTTTGTAATTTAGTTTTATGAATAATTTTCATCAAGTGTCTTATGAAATCTTCACCAGAGTTAGGATATTTTAACCCGATTTCATCTAATGAAAACATTAAGCGATGGTGTTCTTCAATCAATTTTTGTAAACCTGTAATGGAATTGGAGTACTCTGCATCTAAATTCATGAGACTTTTCCAGTTAATTGATTTATAAATTTCATTAATCCAATTATTTCCATCGCTTAATTCTTCGATAAGGGGAAGTTTACTACCTGTTGAACATCCCAAAAATGATTCACTACAGAAATCTTTAGCTTCATCATACAACGGCGACCAGAACCTACAGATATTAGCGAGCCACCACTGCGTTTCCTCTAATTTTTGTCTTACTAATTCAACATCATCTCCGATAATTGGTTTGGCATTTTCCAAGGTTTTTATCCATCTACCTAACGCTCCAGGCCCTCCTAATACATGGAAATTGCGAGAGATCTTTTCTAGAATGTCTAGATGGGGTTTCGGCTTCCAATCTTTCTCAGTAGTATGTATCAATTCATTGAATGAAGTAAATTCTATCGGAAGGCCATTATTTTCGATTAGCCTTCTGAATTTCTCAAATGACCATGCTTCAAGGCCTTCTCCTATTTGTAAAAGGGTAATTAATCCTGCAATAGATGGTTGCTCGAGGAGAGTATTTGCTTTGAAGTTACTTATTATTCCCATCTCGTTTAATCGGCTTTTCCATGACCTAGTGTTATGCTTTAATCCAGCATCTATGACAATTATACTCCCATCATTCGACGAAAGATAGTTCTTGATCAACTGAAAAGTTGTATCTATATTATGATGTTTTCTTTCCAGTGAAATTCTATGAATTTGTGTATTTCTTAACTTTCCAACTGGCGAGGTCCAGTTGACTTGTTTGGGGTATCGCCAAACTTCATGTTTAGGTACCCATTTGGGAATTGTTTTCTCATCACACCATTCGACATCTTCTACAAAAGCACCATGGAATCCTAAACGGAAAGAGCCTGGGTTGCATAATTGATGAATTGGAGTTATACGCGATATGCTTTGTAATAGCAATCGATTAACCTCACTAAAATCTGGCGCGTGGTCAAGAATAATGATGCCTTCAACGCCGGATAAACTGAAAGGAACTTCCTTTTCTTGATTCGCAAGGTTTAATCTTTCCAGTAAATTACTTTTCATCAAATCAGGGTATGTACAATTCATTTGTTGTTCGATTTTTTTTAGAATATTGTTAAATTCTTTAACGCCGGGATCATTTTCCCATCTCCAAGGTCGTTTTAATTCGCTTAACTCTCTGTGGAGTGACTGTAATCTTTCAGTCTTATACTCACTCCATATTCTGCCTTCAACAGGAGAAAACATTAGTGGCAGTTGGCCATTATGAGCATGTTGCTGAGTTCTTTGATGAACAATGGAGAAGAGTAATGCATCGTCTTGCATTTTACTTGGTAACCTAAAATCTAGGTGGAGAGTGTCAAATAAACGTTGCATGGTTGTGTGCTTCGAAGAATCGATGTATGAAGTCGCGCTAGCCAAGTTATTCAATGCGGATTTTCTTGACCTTTCATTAGGATAAATGATAATCAGTTCTGGTGATTGATTAGATGCTAATGCTTCAAACAGCCAATCAGGAAGACTTTTGCCGCTAGGAATCGCTTCGATTGTGACATTCGCTTTCTGTATCCCATCTAACATCGGCAAGCCTCCTCTCAACTATTGTTACATTGTACGACACTTATTGAAGACTTTCCTTCCTTGGTGGAGATTTTCTTGGATGGTTCTTATTCTTTATATACTGTCGAAAAATATGTTGTATATGATTCCTAACATGAAGCATTCATATTGCGGGATATGTTGGGATTTTTATCGAAACATTCATTTACGTGGTCGTACACATCTATATCCCTGCGCTGTTAATTATCCGTTCTATGGGCCGATTTCACAAAATCAGCCTTCTACCAGATTCAGAATTAGGGGCTTAATGACGCATAATAAGAAGGAGGCATAAGAATATGACGTATAACAAGAAAGATACAAGAATAGAAGATGATGGATGTGAAGAGTGCGGTAGTAAAAATGCCAAATATGATTCAAAGCTAGGTGAGA
>MDTG01421681.1_pt1 | contig 10297 bp, 14 predicted proteins | sample 811421 | NCBI WGS metagenome assembly MDTG01 (sample SAMN05326645, study PRJNA326480) | marine metagenome | isolation source: seawater | place: Pacific Ocean: South East | collected 2011
ATTTCTTGTCTAACAGCAATACAATTCTGTAATTCAGGACTAAACTTTGTTTCGTCATACTCTTTTCCATCAATTGTTATCATTGAATAATCTCCATTTCAGTATTTTATATTACTATTTATACGTTATAAATAACTATATAGAGATTTAAAAAGGAGAAAATTATGGCACATTGGTCATTAGTAACCTATACAAGACCCAATACTGGAGTATCTTGGTATACCCCTGGATCAGACGTTATGACTGTAGTTAACGCACAGTTAAATAGCGACCCTAAACTTATTGAGAGTTATGAGGTAACTGAATCAGGAGACGGATTGAAACAATATTATAAGATAGCTTTTAAAGATGAATCTACATCTGAAGCTTTAGCTGAGAATGCAACTTATTTAGCAAACGTAACCGAAAGAAATAACTATTGTACTGCAAATAATATAACTTGTAATGTACAACAATTTGGTGCTACAGAACCTACTATATAGGTCTACTTGGTAAGTTAAAATCTTTATATCCTTCAACTTTCAAAATAGCAACATTCTGCCAACACATTGTATTATCGTTAGGTTCGCTATTGCAAGTATAATATAGTTTTGGTAATATAGTAAATTGATGTTTATTTTTTAAATTCCATCTTTCAACCATTCTATATATAGCAGGTCTTCTTTTGATACCTTGTATTGAAAAGAAAGGTATTAGATTTTTTGATAGTGCTATTTCTAATTGTTCAGGAAGAAAATAAGTTGAAGCTATAGCTTTTAATTCTCTTTCATTTAGAAAATTTAATCCACTACTACGTGCTTCTTTGAAATAATAAGTACGGTCTAATACTCTACAAAATTTAGATTCCCAACGAGGAGTTTGAAAGATACCTGACATAGCGACAATCTCACCACCATATATTGCTGTATGATATGCTAAATAATTATCTATTCTATTTTCAAAATTATTAAAGTTAGCAGAATCATCTTTTGCCATTTCAGCTAATCCTAACATTTTATCTTTAGACTTAACTATATCATTAATTATTATTTTCATTATAAATCATCTTGTCCATTTACAGCAACAACTAATCTAATACAATCTTCTTTACCAAAATTCCAAGCTGAGTGTGTCCAACCTTGATTTACAAAATATACAGAACCATCTGCTTTCATATTTAACAATTCAGGTTCTTCTCCTTTTCTTTTAACAGCAGTAAACGACCATTCATTTGTTTTTAATGGTATAAAATATCTAACACTATAAGTTGTATCATAATCCATATGAGGTAATATATGAGCACCTGGTTTTTTAATTATAATTCTAGCTCTTGTTGCAGGAGATTTAAACATTTTAATTACTTCTTCTACGTATGTTCCTCTTAAACATTCCACAAGTGTTGTATAATTTCTTTCATCATATTTTACATCTCTATGACCATCTAAAGGTAAAGTGTAATTACTATTTTCTGTTAATTCTGTAATAGGTATTTGTTCGTATAACTCATTTAAAAAAGGTGTAGCGCATTTAACATTTAAATTATCTCTATACTTTACCAAGTTATCTTTATTATCTTCTATAACTTTTAAAAGTTTATCTTTATCTATTGTTAATGATATTTTTTTGTAATTTGGTAATTCTGTTCTAGTTTTATTTTTTATCATTTAAATATCTTTCTGCAAATAAACCACCTATATCCCATTTACCTAATCTAATTTGTTTCCAATTATCGTGGTGTTTATCGTGATATCCTTCTCCAGCAGCAAACCAACTTATTATATGATTGGTTGTAGGACTTCCATTTTTATGTCCTAAAGTATTAAACAATCCATAAAATATAAAACTTAATACAAAAGGAATAACTATAAATCCAATAAAGAATTTAATACTAATTAATACTGCAATAATTGAACTAATAATATGTATAGTGTTATGATGTTTATGAAAAAATCTAATTCTTTTATTTTGTAATAAATCTTTAACTTCTTCTTTTTTTATTGTAGGATAATTATACATCCACCTATTAAATAATACATTCCAAAAACCTTTATGTTTTGGTGAGTGTGGATCTTTTTCTGTATCTGAATATTTGTGGTGAGCTCTATGAGCAGCTGCCCAACCTAATGGAGACTTTGCACCTGTTAATACTATCATATATAAGGCTATAGTTTCCATTATAGGAGAGAGTTTAAAATCCATCCTATGAGTAAAGTATCTATGTAGTCCTATAGACAATCCAAAAATTGCAATAACTTGATACCATAATACTCCAAATAGTATTGTTTCAATCATCTTTTTGTTTTACGTCTTCCTCGTTAAATGTGTCGCCACTAGAAAAAAGTTTAGTTGTTTCTTCAGGCCAATTTATTGGTTGGCACGAAGCGTACCATTCGTCATAAGTTTTTTCTTCTATCATTTGTTCTCCTATTCAATTGCAATTCTATGCATTAATCTTTCTTTCATATTATTAAATTCGTGTCTTTTATGTATAGTTAACCATTGTTCACTAACAACTAAATCGCCATCTTCCCAATGATGGTCATATCTATATTTATCTTGTAGAATATGTTTTTTAAGATATTCAAATAAATCTTCTGGTATACCTTCTATAATTTGATTAAAAGGAAAGTATAATCCTGTTAATCCCATTTTATTTTGATATACTAATTTATGAACATTATCTTTATTGTGGTGTTCGTGAAAAGTAGGATCATCTGTATATCCACCTTTCTTAAAACCACAAGTGAAAGTTATATTAACACACTTCTTTTTAATATCCTCTGGTAAATCTTGCCAAGCTTTATAATTATTAATCCAACTAGTGATACTTCCTTTACTTCCTTTAACAGCATATATCCATATTATAGAAGCTCTATTAGGATCACTTGGTTTGTTTGCGTGCCAATCTAAAACTTTTTTATGTCCAAATAAACCACCTTCGGTAACGTGAACTAATCCTGGAACTTCACCTTTAAACTGTTTATGTAATTCTAATTGTCTTTCTGATTTAGGTTTTTGAACTGTACCTAAAGACTCTGCTAATTTCATTTCTTCTTCCACAGATATTTTACCTAGTTTATGTACGCAAATTAAATCTGTAAAGACTTTTTCTCTAGTTATTTCCATCTCATTAACTCAAATACTTTTTTAATACAATCATTTGTAGCTTTTAGATTCATAACTAACATTGTACAATCATTATTAAAAGAAAATATAGAATGTACTTTATTTGTATTTACAAAGTATGCTGATCCTCTATTAAAATTTAAGATATTTCCATCGTGAATAAAATACATATAACTTGGTTTAACTTTTTTAATAGGAACAAGTATTCTTAAAAATTGTGTTTTATCTAGTGTTCTATTATCTATATGAGGTGGAAAATAACCACCTTTTTTAAAGTTTAAAAAGTGTGTTCTACATAACCAAGGTTTAAATGGTTCAACTAACTTTTGTACTTGTTTACTTTTGTAATAAACATCTGTTAATGTAGTAAAAGAATCTTCATTATAAATTGTACCAGTTTCTTTAGACAATTCATATAAAGAATCTAAATCTTTTCCTGTAAGTTTACCATCTTCACTGGTTACACTTAATCCATATCTAGGTATATTTTTTCTAGGATTATATCTTTTCCATTCAAAGTCTTTAATCTCTTCTAATAGTTTCATAGAGTTGCAAGTTAAATCTAACTCAATTACATCTCCATAAGTTAATAGATTAGTAAACATTAATTTGTTCTCCTATACTTTGTAATATAGTCTTTTAACATAACTTGTGGTACCCAACCTACTGAATTTAAAAAATAAGTATCTGCTTTATTGTCTAGCCTTTCCATTTCACCTGCCTCTTGTTTTTTAGTATCAATTGAAAAGTAGTCCATTATATCTGTTAATTTGTGAGATAGACCTGTACCTACATCTATAACTTCGCCGAAAGGAAGTAATCTTTCACTTTGAGTTATTAAATTTTGTATTGCTGAGCATACATCATCTACGTGAATAAAATCTCTTTTATGATTTGTGTTTATATAAGGAACATCATTTCTTAATATTCTAGGTATTAACATATTTTCTCTTGCGCCTGGTCCATAAACTGTAGTAAATCTCATACCTATTGATATAGGAGGAGCAATTTGTTCTAAAGAATATTTACTCATTGCATATGGATTTCTCCAAGGCTCATATGCTGTTGATGAACTTGCATAATATATTCTTTTATCTTTGAAATGGTCAAATAATCTTTGACTTGCTATAACGTTTTGTGTCCAATAATCTGTAGGATTTTTAAGACTATCTCTAACACCAGATAGACCTGCTAAATGCACAACACAATCAACATCATATTTTAAATCACAGGTTAGTAAATCATTACCTGTTTGTTTATCTATTTCAATAATAGTATGAGCTCTATCTTGTAAATAGTTTCTTAAATTTTTTCCTATAAATCCTTCTGAACCTGTTATTAATACTTTCATTTTGTTCCTATTATCATATATCTATTATACTTATCTAACTCTAGCGTTCCTTTGTATAGTATTTTTTTTAATTTTAAAGTTTTTTCAAACTCTTCTAAACTATTATGGCAGTTTATATGTTCATCAATTTGTTTATAATTATTTGATTGTAATATAATCAAAGAACCATTTTTACATCTATCAATCATATTATCTATTACTTCTTGTTTAAGATGTTCGCAAGAGGTACAAATTACTACATTCCATTTTTCAAATTTATAATCTATTATATCTTCTATTTTAAACCATACATTTGGATAAAGTTTTTGACCTATCTTTTTTGTTATAGGATCAATATCAAAAGACTGTACTCGTTCATCTGTATATTGAGTTAATCTATTTGCTAAATGGCCATACCAACCTGCAGCCACACATATTTTTGGATTAACAAAAAGGCTGAGATATTGCTTTGACTTTTCTATTAGCCAATCTTTACTTTTTTCTTGATTGTCGTTAACTGAATTTATAATAGACTTTACTAGTCTGTCATTGGTAACGCTGTCAATCACTTTTAATATCGTATCCATAATCTTACATAAATAGTTGTATTACTATTTATAAGAGATATTATGAAAAGAATTATTTACAGTTTATATGTTGATGTGCCTGAAAAAGAACACTATGGTCCTTCTAAATTCAAGTACGATACATTAGAAAAAGCATTAGAAACTAGAAACTCATTTAAAGATAACTATAAACAATTAGTTAATGTTAAACGTGAGTATGCTAAAGATATAGGTGTACCTTTTATAATGTATGAATATGATAATCAATATCAAACATTTGAAAAAAATTTATTAAAAGACTTTCCAGAATTAACAGGATATGAAATAATAAACTTTTACAAAATACATTTGTTATATGAACTAGCGAAAGAATATGATGAGATATTATATTTAGATTTTGACGCTATACCTGTAACCAAAGATTGTTTCTTTACACATTGGAATCTATCTAAAGGTATTTGCGTTTATAATAATAACGTTATGGTTAATAAAAATAATCGTACTATTGATAAAATGATACACGGTATTAGAAGTCCATCAGCAAAATATTTTAATGCTCAAGCAATGCTTATTGCAACTAATAACAATCCAAAAAATGATGTTATTAATACAGGTATTATTGGTGCTAGAAAAGAAGACATATTAAAATTAGATTTCTTTGGCAAGTTTAAAGATACAATAGACTTAATGACTAAATTAAAAAAAGAAGGATTAGATAATTTATATCCTCAAAATGTTATTGATATGTTTAGATATGATAATGAAACTATTTTTTCTTATAAGATAGAAGTTAATAAAGTTAACATACAATGGTTAGATACACAATGGCATTATTTTTTTGACAAACAATTTTATATACCAAAAGAAACAAAGATAGTACATACAATTAATAAAGACTTTACTACAGTATGGAGGTATCGTGAAAAACATAATCTATAGTATATACATTGAAAACAAAGAACCTAATTTAAGTGAAAAACATTTATTCACTAAACAACAATTAGAAAAACATTATAATAGATTAGTAGATGTTAAAAAAGAATACGCCAAACATTGTAATGCTGAATATAGAGTATATGAAAATGATACTTTCTATCAAAAATTTAAAAATAAATTTGATGGGTTTGAATTTGATATTATTAATTTATACAAGATATATCTATGGGAAAAATTAGGTAAAGAATATGATAATGTTTTATATATGGATTTAGATGTGGTTCCTAATACAACTGAAAACTTTTTTGAAACTTTTGATATGAATAAAATATGCGTCTATGCTCCTAACGCCAATATAGATTCGTGGTCGCAATCAGATAGAAAGAATTATAAAAAAGGCAAGGTAGATTTTGAAACAATAATATCTCATAAAGATAAGTATAACGAATATGTAAAAGCAGTATGTAAAAAAGCAATGTTAGCTATAGATAATAAATTTGATACTGATTATCTAATAGCAAATACAGCAATACTTGGAGGCAATTCTAGTGCTATATCAAAATTAAGATATACAGAAAGACTAGATGAAATGTCATATACTTTAAAGAAAGCAAAAGAGGAACAGTTTTTTGGTGAAACAATATCAAAACTTTTCTTTGCAAATAATGAAATATTTGTACACTATCTATTAGATAAAGATAATATAGATTGGTATAATCTTCCTAAAGAATGGCATACTTATTTAATGAAAAATGATAAGATAACAAGTGATTTAAAATCTGTAAAGATGATACATTTAATCAATAAAAGATTTGAGGAGTTGTGGAATGTTATATAATTCTAGTATTGATTTTGATGTAATGTTAGATATAACAACTAGATGTAATGCAGGTTGTCCACAATGCCATAGAACTGATTTAAATGGTTTAAAAAAACAATCTTGGTTACCTGATATTAATTGGGATTTAGAAACATTTAAGAAAGCATATCCAGAAAATGTAATTAAAAGATTAAGAGTAGCAGACTTTTGTGGAACCTGGGGAGATCCTATTGTAAATAATAATATTATTGATATGGTAAAATATATTAGAGATACTAATAATGAAACAAAAATTAATATTAATACAAATGGGTCAATGAGAAATGATGAGTTTTGGTGGAATTTAGGTGTAGCTGGAGATAAAAATTTAATTGTTGTTTTTGCTATAGAAGGTATCAATCAAAAAATGCACGAAGTTTATAGACAGAATACTTATTTAGAAAAAATATTAAATAATATGAATATACTATCAAATACAAAAGCTAAAATTTATACTCAAACTTTAATATGGAAACACAATGAAGATTACCTAGATGAAATAGAAAAACTATGTGTAGAACACGGATCAGTTAGACATAATGTTATGGCAACTGATAGATTTGGAAATACTAAAGAATTAAAATTTACAAAGACTGATGGAACTAAAGAAGTATTAAGAAAGACAGGTGAAACATTTGAAGATAAAGATGAGTTTATAGTATTAAATAGGAGAAGATTTGTTAGAAAGAAAAAGTATATGGGAACTGCTGATAAAAAATTAATAGAAAAAATAAGAAAAGCAAAACAAGTTATGGAAATTGTTTGTGAGTGGGGAGAAAAAAATAAAGTTGTTGTTAATCCTGACGGACAAGTTTTACCTTGTTGTTTCTTTTGCAATTCTCATTTTTATAATAAACAAGTACCTGAAGCAGCTAAACATTTTGTGGAACATCCTGTAATGTTAGAATATAAAAAATATGAAAAAGAATTAAATGTATTTAATAATAATCTAATAGATATAATGAAACACAAATGGTTTCAATCAACCCTACAAGATAGTTGGTCAAAGACTAAACCAGTCTACCAATGTGAAAAATTTTGTGGTAAATGTAATAAGAGTTATGAAAGAATCTGATATAAAAAAATTCTACGAGAATAACAAGTCATATTGTTCTATGCCTTTCAAAGAAATATATGGAGATAATGCAGGTAGGTATAAATTATGTTGCCACGCCAGCGAACATCTTCCTATACAGAAATACAATACAAGTAATACTACACCATTTAAATATTTTAAATCTCCTGAAATGGAAGAGTTAAGAAATAAAATGCTAGCAGGTGAAAAAATTGACGCTTGTAAAGTATGTTATAAATTGGAAGAAACAGGTGAATCATATAGAACTGGAAAATATAGACACAAATACGGTGTTGATTTAGAACCTAATAAGATAGGATTAAAGTTAAGAATACACGGATCATTTTGTAATTTAAGTTGTTATATGTGCCATCCATATAATTCATCTACAAGAAGAAATGAACTAAAAGCTATTTACGGAAAAGAGGGAGTATGGGGTACACCGTTTGCAACTGTTAAACATAAACAATGGAATGATATTATAAAAGATATATTAGATAATATTCATTTAGTTGCTTATATGAATATAACAGGAGGCGAACCTTTACAGTTACCAAAACATTGGGAGTTTTTAGATTTAATACCTGAAGAACACGCAAAACATATAACATTATCTTACGACACTAACCTAACAGAATTAAGATATAAAAATAAATCTATATTTTCTTATGTTGATAAATTTGAAAGAATTAATTTAGGTGTATCGTGTGACCATTATGGAAGAAAATTAGATTGGATGCGATATCCTATTGATAGAGAAAAGTTTGAACACAATTTAAAAGAAGCAAAAGGTTTAATTAAACAATTAAATTGTAGTACTTCTTTATTAAACATTTTTGATTTAAATGAAATATATAATTATTATATGGATAATTTTGGTATACCTACAACATTTGTTAATATAGTTAGAGGACCTAAAATGTTATCAATAAGAAATTTAAAACAAAAGGATAAAGATATATTATTAAAGAAATATGAAAAACTAGCGTTCTATGACTATATAAAAGCAGAATTATTATTAGAACCTTTTGATAGTGAATTTAAATAAATGAAAAAATATTGTGATGACTTATCTAAACATAGAAAATTTAACTGGAGAGAACTTTGGAATGAGTATTAAAATTTGTACATTATATTTTGAAGGCAAATATACGCCAGACTATGTTGAAAAACTATACAATAGTTTAAAAAGAAATTGTACTATACCATTTGAGTTTATATGTTATAGTGATAATCCTAATGTTAAAGCTGATGTAGTAATACCTTTAAAACCACATAGTGATATTAAATTACATTGGTATAAATTATCTTACTTTTCACCATTATTTGCTAATCAAAATCCTGAAGATGAAATAATTATTATGGATATTGACCAAATAATTGTAGGTAATGTAGATGATATGATTGGTTATCCTGTTGGTGATAATGAATTAGTATCATACAATAAATGGTGGGGTGGTAAACCTACGTATGGTTTAAAATTAAATGGTGGTTTTTTAAAATTTAAATCTGGTAGTTGTCAAGTTATATGGGACGAGTTTATAAAATGTCCTGAAGTTTGGCAATTGAATTGGTATAAAACTGGTGTTGTTCATTACAAATACTATGGCGAACAAAACTTTATAAACTGGATGTGTGATAAAAACAATATAAAATTAAAATTAATGCCACCTGAATGGGTATGTAAATTAACTAATAAAGAAGATGAAGATAGAAATAATAACATTGAATATATGAAAAGATTTAATAAAGATTATATGATATTAGATAAACCAAATGATGATATAAAAATTGTACACTTTGCTAATCCTAATGCTAATATACACACTAGTAAATACTCTTGGATAAAGGACTATTGGAAATGAGAATAATTTGTGTTAACACAGGTACTAAATTTGATTCTTGGTATACAAGAAATCTAAAACATATGATTGATACTTACTCTGGTTTAAAGTATGATGAGTTTGTAATTATTAAAGATGAAAATTATAGAGGTGTATTTAATAAACTCCAGATGTTTGATAGATTTAGAGATGGAGAAAACTTATACTTTGATTTAGATATTTGTATCTATGATAAAGTACCTAATTTAATTAGAAAAGATTTAACAGTATTACACGCTTGGTGGAGAGATAGAGCTCATACGTCATTTAATTCATCTGTTATATCTTGGACTGGTGACCAATCACACGTATATAAAACATTTAAAAAAGATTGGTATTATTTACAAGGTAAATATTACAAAGGTATTGATGAAATGTTAGAAAAAGACTTTGATGTAAAGACTTATGATAAAGTTTGTTATTCAATACAAGACAATGAATACGAACCTAAAAATACAGATTATAGTATTATGTTATTTAATCAAAGACAATTTATGATGGAGCCAGGTTGGTCTGGTTGGTGGTCTAATTACTTTCTTCCCA
>MDTG01128552.1_pt1 | contig 10296 bp, 10 predicted proteins | sample 811421 | NCBI WGS metagenome assembly MDTG01 (sample SAMN05326645, study PRJNA326480) | marine metagenome | isolation source: seawater | place: Pacific Ocean: South East | collected 2011
GAAAGATACTAATACTCATAAATAAAACTAATACAAAGTTTCCATTCATATGCACAAGAGGAAGTAAAATGCTTGTAGTCACTCTTAAGCATTCGGTTGCAATTTGTTTTGTTAACTGAGCACTACTTCCAGAAGCATGAAATAACCAATCTCTCTTTAAATAATATGAATATAAGCTATCAGCTATTTCAACACCAACTTTGTTAGCAAATAAGGACAATCTCCAAGTAGTATACATAGAAATAATTGTTCCAAGAAGTAACATAACAAGAACACCAACACCTAACAAGAATACAAATAATGCTTCTGAATTTATCCCACTAATAATATATGCTTGAGCAAAAATTGTGTCTTGATTGAGTTGATTCATGTCTGCAACTAAGGCCATAAAAGGAACAATAGATGCAACACCAGCTATCTGTGTTAATGCCATTAACATTACTAAAATTTGAAGTATGTAAAATCGTTTTCTCTGGCTTGGTGTAAGCACAGAAAAGAGATCTTTTATAATTTTAAACATAATTGAATTTTTTATGAGTCTCAGTATTTTTTAACATCTCATTGATCTTAACTATCAATATAATTCTACAATGTGAAATGTCTTCAAAGATCTATTTTTATTTAAAAAATATAGTATTTTAGTCTCTTTTAAGGAAGCCCTCTGGAGCTACAGTTATTTGAAGCTTATCTGAAATAGATTTGTCAATTTTAAAGTCCAAATGATTTTTTATAAATTCTCCGATAGCAGACCTCGGACTATTTCCTGGTCCCCATTCTCTAGTATCTTCCCAATATTCAGAATCATCCCATTCAATACTAGTATCATAAACAACAATATAACCACCTGATTTAATTAAATCTTGATAGCCATTTAGCTCTGCCAAGACATGATCATGAGTATGATTTGAATCTAAAAATAACATAACATTATTGTATCCTTTGGCTGATTTGTGCACTTCATCGATTGTAGATTGTTCAATACTTGATCCTTCTATAAGTTCAACATATTTTGATAAAGGCTCGTCATTAATAGCTTCTATTGTATGCTTTCTTATATCTATATCTACACCTATAACTTTTCTTTTCTTTTCAAAAGTTGTGTCACCGCTTATTGATTCCCTTAGATCTAAAAGAGCAAGCATCGAAGCACTAAAGAGAACAGATCCACCTCTTGCAACACCAGTCTCAATAATTAAATCCGGTTCATGCTTAAAGATTAGTTCTTGGATGGCAATTATGTCTTGAGGAAACTGAATTATCGGTGTATTCAACCAATCAAAATTGTATACGTAGTTAAAAGAAGCACTTTTTTTCATCCAATCTCTTGAAGAACTATCTAAATCTGGTGCATTGCCCATCTTTTTTATATTCTCAATTTTCTTACTTTCAAATTCTAAATCATATTTTTTCATTTTTTAGCTCTCTAAATATTATATCAATTCCCTCTCTTATTCTTTCGATGCTTTCTACACCAAAAGATATTCTTAAAAAAGAGCTTGTAGATGCACCGTATGCCCCACCTGGTATAACTGAGACATTATGATCTCTCAAAAGCTTGATACAAAAATCTTTTGTATTCGAAATCCACTCTGAAACATCAATAAATATATAAAAAGTCGCTGCTCCAGTAAGAAAAGGTATATCATATTCTTTGAGAATTGAAATGACCTCATCTCTTCTGATTAATAGTTGCTTTATTTCTGGTTTTGCTTCTTTTTGAAGGTTGGTAAGCTTTCCAATTAGGGCCATTTGTAGAATAGTTGGAGCACAAGTTATTAAGTGTTGGTTGAATTTATTTACTTCTTCTACAAAATTTTGAGATCCAATAGCAAAACCAATTCTCCAGCCAGATAATCCAAAATTCTTTGATATAGAATTTAAGACTATAACATTATCATGATCATTAACAAGATTACCAGCACTGAAAAATTCCCCTTTTTCACAAAAATCGCTATAGCTTTCATCAACTAATATAAAAATATCTCTTTCAACACAAATAGATGCAGCACTTCTTATTTCATCTTCTGTGTAAATGTATCCTCTTGGATTATTTGGATTATTTAATACAAACATTTTTATATTTGAAAACTTATCAAGATATGTTTCTAAATCATTGATCTCAGCGGCATGTGGCATAAATTCAACTGATGCTCCAGCAAGCCTTGCATGTTCTTGATAACTTACCCACGCAGGTTCATGCAGTAAAACTTTATCACCCTTATCCAGGCAAGCTAAACAGCTTAAATAACTTAAAATTTTTGATCCTGCAGATATAACAATATCTGATTTAGATATATTAGTACCGTATGAAATATTATGGAAGTTAGCAACCTCTTCTCTAAATTCAGGTAAACCCTGAGATTCAGAGTAATGAGCTCCTTTGTTATGATCTAAAGAAGAAAAATCAATATCTGGCATTGAGAAAGGTGCTTCACCGTAAGATAATATAATAGGGTTTTTACCTTCAGAGATACTCTTATATACTAATTCATTTTGCGCAATAGAACTAGCAGGTGCTACTCCATTTGTCCTTTTTGAAAATTTCATGATTATTTTTTTATTTATCTATAAAGTTGGAAATGCATTGTATTTCATTTCTGGAAGCTATTGCAATAATGTTACCCATCCTATTTCTTCCGTCAGTTAAATCTATTTTCTTTTTATGATGCTCATTATTGGTATATAAAATGTAATCTTTTGTATACTCGTTTATGTTTTTATGAAAATAGTCCAAATCATTAATTTCATAATTAAAAAATTGAAGCAGGCCTATTTTGTTCAAATTCTGAAACTTGGGCATTATTTTATTGCCTTTTAGTATATCTATCCTGATTTTTGCTAAATCTGTTTTATAAAGCTTGCTTAAAAGTATTGATGAAAGTCTGGCTCCACAACCTCGAGGACTCCACTCTATCAAGGAAAGTGAATCATTGCTTTTTTTTGCTTCAATGTGAAAGAAACTGTTGTCTAATCTAAACCCTCTTATTAATTTTTCTGCCAATTGAAATTCTAAAAAATGGATACTCTTAATATAAGGAAATACCTTAAGTATTTTGTCTACCATAGGATTATCTTCGAACTTTGTTTTAGTGCATATAGCTAAAATATATATATCTGATTGATATACAAAGCCTTCAATTGAAATATCTTCTCCTTCAATAAATTGTTCAATTAAAAAATTATTACTACCTGAAATATTAGATAGATTATTAAATAAACTATTGATATCACAGTTTAGAAGTTCTTTATTTTCTCGAGCAATAACTCCAATGCTAGATTGTCCTTCAAAAGGTTTAATGATTATTTTTTTGTTTTTTTGAATAAACTCTTTATTATCTTTATCTAAGAAATTATTACTTAAATTATATGAAATGAATTCTGGCTGATTTATGTTTAATTCTTGAGACTTAACTCTTTGCAAAGATTTATCTTTTATTAACCTAACTGTTTCTAAAGACGGCCCACATAAATTAAAGAATGAATTTATTTCTCCTAATGTTATTAAGCCATTATCTGTTTGCTCGGATACACATCCTATTAAATTATCATAATTTTTAAGGATATTAATTATCGTTTCATGATTATTTATTTTTTCAGTGAAACTTACATCACAAAGATTTCTACATTCTGCATTAAAATTGCCGTCAAATCCTATAATATGAAATCCCAGATTTTTTGCAGCTTGTATATATTCAAGCTGATTTAAACTCAGGCCTAGGAAAATAATACTTTGCATTATTTTGATATTTTTTTACGAATATGGACTGTCATTTCACCAGGTATAGTATCTCCATCAATCAAAAAACCATCAATTAGTGATCTATCGATGATTTCTTCTATAGCTGATAAATTTACATAAAAATTATGATCATTTTTTTTAATAGCTGAAGAAGAAAGACAGTTAAAGGAACATCCCACTCTTGCATTATTTATAATTAATTTAACAGTTTTATTGAAAAAAGCATCAGAATCACTAAATTTTCGATTAAATAAACCCGATGCAAAAATTAAATCTCCTTTTTGTGAGAAATTATCAGCAGCAATTGAATAAAATGAGTATTCAGGATACTTTTGTTTATTAGCTTCAATAAAAGTTTTATTTATATCTAAACCAGTGTAATTAAAATTTTGATGTTTCATTTTTAAATACTCAGCAAAATGTGCAAGCCCGCAACCAACATCAATAATATTTAAATTTTTATCAATGTTCCAAAAGGACATTAAACATTCAAAACGAGCAAGATGCTTTGGTTTATTCCATCCTACTGATTTATAATCGTCACCATATTTAGTATGCCAATCTAAATATTCATTGATCATAAAATTTATTTCATCTTTATTTGGCACGTTAAAATCTTATTTATTCTAATGCTAGAAAATTAAGTGCATTTTTATATGTAAAATTTTCTACAATGGATTGAGTTTCAATAAAAGAGCTGATTTTACCTAAAGTTTTCTTGTAGTCTCCTAGATTATAATCTGGGAAATCTGATCCAAAAACAATTCTTTTGCAGTCTTCTTTAATTGCTTGAATGATATCAGTTATTACCCCTGTATCTTCGTATCTTTTAAGAGTAAATGAAGTATCTAAAATTATGTTTTTTTTTGATAAAGAAAAATTATAAAAATCTAAGAATCTTACTCCTCCAGAGTGCATAAGAATTATTTTTATATTAAAAGAAGAAATATCCTTTAGCATTGGCAAGATTTTTGACTCTTTTTGAGATTCTTTTTCATATGTACAAATTGCTAAAATTAAATCATGTTTTTCACAGAATAAAGCAAGATCTTTCAATAAGTTGCTGCTAAATGGAGTATCAAGCAATCTTTGATGATACTTAACTCCTATAAATCCAATATCTTTTATTTTCTTTAATGAAGAATCTATATTCTTTAAACATGAGTTTGTTATTGCGGCGAGGGCTGGACAATTAATTTTTTTAGATATCTTAAATTGTTTGTTGTGAGAATAACTTCCAACATTAGGAAGCCCTACAATTAAACCGCCAATAAAATCAAATGAAGGTTTAATTGATTCTTGATATGTATTGAAAGTGCATGGCATATTTAGCTCATATTCCATGAAAGTTTTATCTGGAGTAAGATGAATATTCATATCAAAAATTTTATATTTATTCATTTTTTGTACTTGACTGAAAACTTTTTTGATTAGTAAGTGCATTTACAGCTGCAATCATCATGAGCCTTCCCATTTTTTTTGATTTGTCTAAATTAACATCACTATCGACCACATCAACTCCATGAGGAATTGAGGTATGAAATAAGAAAAGATCTCCAAAATTAAGAAATCTGTCTATGAAAAAAGGTTTATCGTTAGAATCAAGAACATATACACCGCCCTTATGAAAGTCGACACCGTAATCTGACAGAAGTATTGTTGGTATTGCAAATTGATGAACATTGAAAGGATCAACGTGTTCATCCATATAACCTACACCAGATGGATAGAACTGAGCTGCAATTCTGGCTGCAAAATCTTTATCATCTAGATCTAGATATTTATTAGGAGAAAGTCCAGCTAGTCTGTTTCTTAAAATATAGATATTTTTAAAATTATCGAATAATTCAGTGCTTTCTTTATTCCATGCATAGAAACTCCACGACATGAATTTTCCTTTTGTAGCTTGTTTAGAATGATCCCAATGAACTCTATAATTATTTGGACAACCAAATTTTCTCTCAATATATCCAGGATCTTCATAAGATAAAGATGAAAGTAAAGTCTTTTGAAAATCTTTTATAAAATTTATAGGTATCTGATGAGGAATTTTGAAGGCTATGCCATCTTCAAGACCATGTTTGAGATTTTTAATGGCCGCTTCAGAATTCACTAAATCTTCTAAACTTATTTCCAATACTTTAAATTCTTTGAATCTCATAGGCACTCCAGTAATAAATAGTTGTTATATTTTATAATAAGTTTTTTACAATGACTAAGCTCTAAATCGTTTGATTTAAGATATATTTATTAACCTTAAAAAATATCCTTTAAGACTCTAATGACTCTGTCTTGTTGTTCTTCTGTAAGATCATGATATGAGGGTAAATTAATACCTCTCATATTTAAACTATAGCTATTGTAATTTTCTTTAATTTTTTTAAACATTGGTAGTGAGCTTAACGGCCAAAAAAATACTCTTGCATCGATATTCTCTTGATTGAATTTCTCTAGTACATCATCTCTATTAAAATTAATTCCTTCATCAACAATAATTGTGGGCATCCAATATCCATTTTTAGTGTTTTCTGGTTCAGGATTAAATTTAATGGGAAGATCCTTTAAATTATCCTTATAATAATTAAATATTTTTCTTTTTTTTGATATTAGCTCATCTATTCTCTCAAGCTGAGCACAACCAATTGCTGCTTGAATATTAGAAATCTTATACTTAAAACCTATCATATCTGGCCAAAATTGTTTCTTTTGATATCTTGATCTACCATGATTACTTAATGTGAGAGATTTCTCATATAATTCTTCATCATTTGTTACAAACATGCCTCCTTCACCAGTGCAAACTGTTTTTGTTCCATGAAAAGAAAAGGTTCCATATGTTCCTATTGAGCCTGCTTTTTTTGAATTCCACTCAGATCCAATAGCTTCTGCAGAATCTTCTATAATTGGAATATTGTATTCTTTTGATATTGAAAGCAGCTCATCCATATTGCAGATATTTCCGTAAATGTGAACAGCCATTATTGCTTTAGTATTATGTGTTATAGCGTCTCTTATTTTATTTGTATCAATACACCAAGAATTAATATCAACATCTACAAATATTGGCTTAGCTCCCATGTGAACAATTGGTGACACAGATGCAATCCAATTAATATCTGCAACTATAACCTCATCTCCTGGGCCAATTCCCAGTGATGACAGCCCAATATGAATTGCTCCGGTGCAGCTTGAAGTTGCTATTGCATATTTAACGCCAAGATGCTCTTTAAATAAATTTTCAAATTTATTTATATACTTATAACAATCATCACCCCATCCATTTTTAGCGGCATCTGATGAATAACTAATTTCTAAATTAGTAATAGAAGGTTTAGTATATAAAATCTTGTCATCTACCATATTTTAAGCTCTGGAATAAATGTGACTAATTTTGATCCCTTATCAGTTTTATCTTTTAACAAACTAGATATCTCATCAGCTATGTTCCATGGGAAAATTATAATATAGTCTGGTTTGTCATTTTCCAACAAAGATGGATGTTTTATTGGTATGTGACTTCCCGGCATAAATTTTTCTTGCTTGAATTCTGCACCATCACAAACATATTCAATTAAATCACTTTTCACTCCTGAATAATTTAAAAGCGTGCTTCCTTTTGCTGCTGCACCATAGCCAATAACTCTCTTATTTGCTTTTTTTGCTTCTAATAAAAACTCAATAAAAGAAATCTTAATTTTTTCACATGCCTGTTGGAAGTCTTTGTATGTACCAATTTCTTGCAATCCAGCTTCAATTTCTTTATTTATTTGATCAGAAACAGATTTATCTGTTTTGATTGTGGCCTCATCATGACAGCCATAAACTCTTAAGCTGCCTCCATGAGTTGAGAGATTTTCAACTCTCCAAATCCTTAGACCATGAGATTTGAATATATTTTGAACACTTATTAATGATAAATATGAGAAATGTTCATGATATATGGTATCAAATTGATTTTCATTAATAAGAGAAACTAAGCTTGGAAATTCTAATGTCAAACTTGCCTCATCGCTAAGAAGACTCTTTATGCCTTTTGTAAAGTCATTAATGTCTGGTACATGAGCATAAACATTATTTCCTATAATCAAGTCTGCTTTTTTGAAAGATTTTTTAACATTTTCTGCCGTCTTATATCCAAAAAATTCTACCAAAGTCTCAATTCCGTTATTTTGAGCAATCTTTGCAGTTCCTTCTGTAGGCTCTATTCCTAAGCATGGTATATCGAAATCTTTAAAGAAGTTGAGCAAATAACCATCATTTGAAGCAAGCTCTACTACGAAACTTGATTCATCTAAATTTAAAGTTTTAACTATTTGTGATACGTAATTTTTACAATGCTCAAGCCAAGATGAAGATGTACTAGAGAGATAAGCATAATCCTCTTTGAAAAGATCAGATCCTGATGAAAAATCTTTAGTTTGAACAAGCCAGCATTTATTACAAACATAAACTTGTAAAGGATAATAAATTTCTGATTTATCAATAGATTCTTTTGTTAAATATTCATTTGATGGCGGAGAACTTCCTAAATCAGCAAATTTGAAGTCAGTTATGTTTTTACAATGTCTACAACAAATATTTTTCTTGTTATGAATCTTCATATTTTTTTGTTTTCATTAATTCTTTAAGAAATGGTAAGTTTTTATCTCTTTCAGATAATCCTATAACCGGCAAAGGCCATTGAATTTTTATATCTGGATCTAGCGCATTTATACCACCTTCATATTCTTTACTGTATTCTTTAGAGTGAGTGTAAATTATTTGAGAGTCTTCCTCTAAAGCTTGAAATCCATGAGCAAATCCAGGTGGAATCATTAATGATAGCTTATTGAACTGATCAAGTTGAACCGAAAAGAATTTAAGATATGTTTTTGATTCCTTTCTCAGATCAACTGCTACATCAAAAACACAACCTTTTATACACGTCACAAGCTTATGTTCAGCGTATGTTGAAAATTGCATGTGCATTCCTCTTACAGTGCCTTTCTTAAAAGTTTGACTAAAGTTTATTTGTTGAACTTGATCATCCCAACCAAACTCTTTCAAATCATCAAAATTAAAAATTTTAAAAAACTCGCCTCGTTGATCAGAATAATTTTCACGTGAAATAATTTTAAGGCCTTCGAAATTGTTACAATTATCTGATTTCAGCATTTTTTTAAAATTAAAAAATCTTTAGTTTTTTGTCCAAGCTAATCCTTTTGATGTTGCAGACTCTACATAATGTTTTAAATCAGATTCTGTTAAAACCTTTTGTTCCTCATAAAAAGACCTATACCAATTTACAGTTTTTTTAAATGTAGAGTGTTTATCCCAAACCTCTCTCCAATTCAAAACTTTATTTGCTTTCGAGCAGTCGAGTTTTAAAAGTTTTGCTTCATGCGGATCTTCACTATCTTTGTTTAATTCATAATCTATTTTATCCCAATGTTTTGTGACATTTGAAAGAACCTCATGCACCGTAATACTCTTATCATCAGATGGACCAAAATTCCATGCATCTGCAAATTCTACTTCCTCCTGCAATAGTTTTTGTCCTATCAAAAGATATCCGCTCAACGGCTCCAACACATGCTGCCATGGTCTAGTCGCCTCCGGATTTCTGATACTAACCTTCTTATTTACAGCCACAGCTCGCATTATGTCGCTCATGAGCCTATCTTTTGCCCAGTCGCCTCCGCCAATGACATTTCCTGCACGACAAGATGCAAGTAATGTATTATGAGTTTCTTTGTATTTATTAATATTGAAGAAAGAATTTCTGTATGAGTTAGCTAACAAGTCAGCGCAACCTTTTGAAGAGCTATAAGGATCATAACCTCCTAATGAATCATTTTCTTTATAACCTCTTTCCCACTCCTTATTTTCATATGCTTTATCGCTTGTAATATTAACTATAGATTTTACATCATGTTTTTTACATGATTCAAAAACTTTAAGAGTACCTATTACATTTGTTTCATATGTATTTACTGGGTCAGTATATGAATAACGAACAAGTGGCTGTGCTGCAAGATGAAAAACTATATCTGGCATATGTTTTTCAATAGTGTTATTAAGTTTTTCTTGATCTCTTATGTCGCCTTTTACAGAATCTATACTAAGTTTGAGGAGCTCGATATGATTTGGATTTGTAGGAGCTTCCAAAGAATACCCAATTACTTTTGCGCCCATTTGAGCTAACCAATAAACAAGCCAGGAGCCTTTAAAACCTGTATGTCCAGTTACCAACACAACTCTGTCCTTGTAAATACTTTTGAACAAATTTTCCATTACCAGATTTTCCAAGGAGCTTTATTTTCATCCCAGAGTTTATTCAATGCAGTCTTATCTCGCAATGTATCCATGCACTGCCAAAAACCATCATGTTTAAATGCGCTCAATTCACCATCTTTTGCAAGTGTTTGTAGCGGATCTTTTTCAAATACTGTTGAGTCAGACTCGATTAAATCAAGAATTTCTGGCTCGCAAACCATAAATCCTCCATTTATCCAGTTGCCATCACCAGCAGGCTTTTCTACAAACTCATTAACTAAATTTGAATTTATATCCAATGC
>MDTG01256902.1_pt1 | contig 10296 bp, 11 predicted proteins | sample 811421 | NCBI WGS metagenome assembly MDTG01 (sample SAMN05326645, study PRJNA326480) | marine metagenome | isolation source: seawater | place: Pacific Ocean: South East | collected 2011
ACGGAGGATGGAATCCGCATCGCGGCTTCCGTCATGGCGGCCTCCCGACAGGCGCGGCTTTGCGATGAATTTTCGATCGCATGACGGTTTACCCTGCGGGTTAACCATCCTCCGTGCGTGATCGGACTGTTGATGGAGGATGGAATCCGCATCGCGGCTTCCGTCATAACGGTCTTCCGACTGGCGCGGCTTTGCGATGAATTTTCGATCGCATGACGGTTTACCCTGCGGGTTAACCATCCTCCGTGTGTGATTGGGCGTTGATGGAGGATGGAGTCCGCACCGCGGCTTCCGTCATAACGGCCTTTCGACTGGCGCGGCTTTTGCGTTGAATGTTTGATCGCTATGACGGTTTACCCTGCGGGTTAACCATCCTCCGTGCGTGATTGGGCGTTGATGGAGGATGGAATCCGCAACGCGGCTTCCGTCATGACGGTCTTCCGACAGGCGCGGCCTTTGCGTCGAATGTTCAATCGTTATGACGGTTTACCCTTCGGGTTAACCATCCTCCGTGCGTCATCCGGTAGTTAGGTGTGTTTCGCTGGCGTGATGAACCCCTGATCACTGTTCATCGTTGCTTAATGGCTTTGCAGTCAAACTGTCATCCGCAGCTAGGAATCTATGGCTCCCGATATTCAGCCTGGGAGTCATGCTATGCCTCGTCATCTGGAAGAATCGTCAAGCGTACACAACACCGATGCTAAAGCTCGCCGCAAGGTGATTGATCAGCGTCGTATGGAATACCGCCGTGCGATTGAGAGTTATGCCGAGCAGCGCCTGCTACAACATGAGCTGGCGGATTTCCCCGAGATAATCGCAGCTAACTATCTGGCTGGTGCGCGCGAGTTTGGTCGGCAAACTGCTCGGCCAGCTGGCTGATCTGGCTGCGCTGCCCGCGTACGAAATCGAAGAAGGCCTGCGCGACCGGTGACAAATACTTGCCGCGCGGGTGTACCACGCACCAGCTGCGCACCAGTGGCAGCTCGGTCACCGGCAGCTCTTTAAGCGCGCCGCATGCCAGCTCACGCAACACGGCGTGGCGCGGCAACATGGCAATGCCCAAACCGGCTAACACACACTCGCGCTGGCCCTCCATTGAGCCAACTTCCAAGGTGTTGGCGAAGTGTGCGCGTTTCTGGTTGCAGTAGTCTTCACAGGCTTTGCGCGTGCCGGAGCCTTGCTCGCGAATCAGCAGCGGCCACTTTGTCAGGTCTTCCAGGCTTAATTTTTTAGCTTTGCTCAGCGCGTGATCGGGCGGCGCCACCGCAATAATCGGGTTGTTGAGAAATGGCAGAAACTCCAATGCCATGTCGGTTGGCACTTGCGACATGATCAGCAAATCGTCGCGGTTTGTGCTCAGTCGCTTGATCGCCTGTTGATGATTAACCACTACCAATTGCAGGCTAACTTCGGGAAAGTCGCGACGAAATGCGGCGAAAAGATGAGGTATAAAATACTTGGCGCTGGACTCGACAGCGAGGCTCAATTGCCCTTGAAGTGAGCCTTTCAGGTTGGTCAGTTGCATGTCGAGGCTTTCGAGTCGGCCGAAAATATCATCGCTGGCTTTGCGCAGGGCTTCTGCCGCATCGGTCAGGTAGAGCTTCTTGCCGACATAGTCGAACAGGGGTTGGCCGATCAATTCTTCCAGCTGTCGAATTTGCAGGCTGACCGCCGGTTGAGTCAGTGACATCTCCTCAGCTGCCCGGCTGTAAGAGTGCTGTTGGCACACTGAGCGAAATACCTGAATTTGGCGCAACGTCATACGCATCAGTGACTTACGCATTGGCTGGGGTCTCCTTCAGGGATTATTTAACACGCTAGAGCGGGCCTGTTCAGCGCAGTTTATCTCCGTACATAAGTAATTACTTATATTGAATCTAATAATTATTGATTTTGGGTTATCCGCTACACGGCGTAGGGTGAATAGGCGGCCACTACAAACTTGATAGTGGTCACGTGCTGACTGGTTTTGGCTGGTTTGCTTGCCCATTGGTCGAGGATGATGCTCGTGATCAAGAAAATTCTGATTGCTAACCGTGGCGAGATTGCCGTCCGTATCGTGCGTGCTTGCGCCGAGATGGGTATTCGCTCGGTGGCTGTCTACTCAGACGCCGACCGCATGGCGCTGCACGTTAAGCGTGCGGATGAGGCGCATAGTCTCGGTGATGACCCGCTGGCGGGTTATTTGAACCCCCGCAAACTGGTCAATCTGGCCGTCGAAACCGGTTGTGATGCCTTGCATCCCGGTTATGGCTTTCTCTCGGAGAACGCCGAGCTGGCTGAGATTTGCGCAGAGCGTGGGATCAAGTTCATCGGCCCCAGCGCAGAAGTCATTCGCCGCATGGGCGACAAGACTGAAGCGCGTCGCAGCATGATTAAAGCCGGTGTGCCTGTCACGCCGGGCACTGAAGGCAACGTTGCCGATATCAACGAAGCGCTCAGCGAAGCCGACCGGATCGGTTATCCGGTCATGCTCAAGGCCACCTCTGGCGGTGGCGGTCGTGGTATTCGCCGCTGCAACAGCAAAGCCGAACTTGAGCAGGCGTATCCGCGGGTAATCTCCGAGGCCACCAAGGCCTTTGGTAGCGCCGAAGTATTCCTCGAAAAATGCATCGTTAATCCCAAGCACATCGAAGCGCAGGTTCTGGCTGACAGCCACGGCAATGCCGTGCATCTGTTCGAGCGCGACTGCTCGATTCAGCGGCGCAACCAGAAACTCATCGAAATCGCGCCAAGCCCGCAGCTAACGCCTGAACAGCGCGCCTATATTGGTGATCTTTCGGTACGTGCGGCCAAGGCTGTGGGTTACGAGAACGCCGGTACTGTGGAGTTTTTGCTCGCCGATGGCGAGGTCTACTTCATGGAGATGAATACCCGCGTTCAGGTTGAGCACACGATTACCGAAGAAATCACCGGTATCGATATCGTCCGCGAGCAGATTCGCATTGCCTCGGGCTTGCCGCTCTCGGTGAAGCAGGAAGACATTATTCACCGTGGTTTCGCGATCCAGTTCCGGATCAACGCGGAAGACCCGAAGAACAACTTCTTACCGTCATTCGGCAAGATCACCCGTTACTACGCACCTGGCGGCCCGGGCGTGCGGACCGACACGGCGATTTATACCGGCTACACGATTCCGCCGTATTACGACTCGATGTGCCTCAAGCTGATCGTTTGGGCACTGACTTGGGAAGAGGCCATGGACCGTGGCTTGCGCGCTCTGGATGACATGCGCGTGCAGGGGGTTAAAACCACTGCCGCCTACTATCAGGAGATTTTGCGTAACCCGGAATTCCGCAGCGGCCAGTTCAACACCAGCTTTGTTGAGAGCCACCCGGAACTGACTGAATACTCGATCAAACGTAACCCGTCGCACCTGGCTATCGCCATCGCCACTGCAATTGCTGCCCACGCTGGCCTGTGAGGAATTGAGAAATGGTTAATAAGTCTTCGCCTAAAAAGATCACCGTTACTGATACCGTCCTGCGTGATGGACACCAGTCTCTGCTGGCCACGCGCATGCGCCTCGACGATATGCTGCCCATCTGCGGCAAGCTTGATCAGGTGGGTTACTGGTCGCTGGAAGTTTGGGGCGGCGCCACCTTCGACGCCTGCGTGCGCTTCCTTAAGGAAGACCCGTGGGAGCGTCTGCGCAAGCTGAAAGCAGCACTGCCGAATACCCGTCTGCAAATGCTTCTGCGCGGTCAGAACCTGCTCGGCTACCGTCATTACAGCGATGACGTGGTTAAAGCCTTTGTCGCCAAAGCAGCGGTGAACGGCATCGACGTGTTCCGTATTTTCGATGCGATGAACGATGTGCGTAACCTGCGCGTATCCATCGAGGCTGTAAAAGCGGCGGGTAAGCATGCTCAAGGCACGCTCAGCTACACCGTGAGCCCGGTGCACACCACGCAGGCTTACGTCGATCAGGCCAAAGCCATGCAGGCAATGGGCATCGACTCGATCGCCATCAAAGACATGGCCGGTTTGCTGACGCCTTACTCGACTGCCGAGTTGGTTAAAGCGCTGAAAGATGAAGTCGATCTGCCGGTGTTTATCCACAGCCACGACACGGCAGGTATGGGTTCGATGTGCCAGCTCAAGGCGATCGAAGCCGGTGCTGACCATATCGACACCACCATTTCCAGCTTTGCCTGGGGCACCAGCCATCCGGGTACCGAGTCGATGGTCGCCGCGCTGCGCGGCAGCCCTTACGACACCGGCCTCGACTTGGCGCTGCTGCAGGAAATCGGTTTGTACTTCCACGCTGTGCGCAAGAAGTACCACCAGTTCGAAAGCGAATTCACCGCGGTCGACACTCGCGTTCAGGTGAATCAGGTGCCGGGCGGGATGATGTCCAACCTGGCCAACCAGCTCAAAGAGCAGGGCGCGCTGAACCGTATCAACGAAGTATTCGCTGAGATTCCACGCGTTCGTGAAGACCTGGGCTTCCCGCCACTGGTGACCCCGACCTCGCAAATTGTCGGCACTCAGGCGGTGTTCAACGTGCTCGCCGGTGAGCGTTACAAAACCATCACCAACGAGGTCAAACTTTACCTGCAAGGCCGTTACGGCAAGGCGCCGGGCAAGGTTAACGAGAAGCTGCGCAAGCAGGCGATCGGCAGCGAAGAAGTGATCGACGTGCGTCCGGCTGATCTGCTCAAGCCGGAGCTGGCGAAACTGCGCGAAGAGATTGGCACAGTCGCCAAGTCTGAAGAAGACGTGCTGACCTACGCCATGTTCCCGGATATCGGGCGCAAGTTCCTCGAGGAACGTGAAGCCGGCACGCTGGTGCCCGAAGTGTTGCTGCCAATTCCGGACGGTAGCGGCGTTGCAGCGGCGGGTGGGGAAGGCGTACCGACCGAGTTCGTGGTCGATGTTCACGGCGAAAGCTATCGCGTAGACATCACCGGTGTCGGCGTGAAAGGTGATGGCAAGCGTCACTTCTACCTGTCGATCGACGGCATGCCGGAAGAAGTGGTGTTCGAGCCTTTGAACGACTTCGTCGCCGGTGCCGGTGGCAAGCGCAAACAAGCCAGCGAGCCGGGCGATGTCAGTACCAGCATGCCGGGCAACATCGTCGACGTTTTGGTCAAAGAGGGCGACACGGTCAAGGCCGGTCAGTCACTGCTGATCACCGAAGCGATGAAGATGGAAACCGAAGTGCAGGCGCCAATCGACGGCACGGTCAAAGCCGTTCACGTGGCCAAAGGCGATCGGGTTAACCCGGGTGAAGTTCTGGTCGAGATTGCCTAGTTTAGGCAGCGCTGAAAGCGAATGCAGCCAGGCATTGCGGGGTTGAAACAGGCGAAAGAATGCTCATTAAAATGAGTGAAGTTGAGCGTGACCTCGCTCGTTCTTAGCCTGTTTTTAACCTGTGCATGTGCCGCTTGCTGAGCTTCTCGAAGCGCAATCGGGGATTGTGTCATTCGGCGCTTAAGCGCTAGCCCTCCGAACAATTTACAAGTTTCTCAGTGGGAGCCAAATGGCTCCCTTTTTTTGTTTGGGTCGGGTCGGTTTGTGTGATTGCGCCTAGCCGGGGCGCGTCTAGCAACGGTAGTCTGGACGTCGTTCAGAGCCATCACGAGTCGATCAGATGCAAGCGTTGCTAGATGAAATTATCGAGAAGACCCGCCCGCTGATTGGTCTGGGCAAGGTTGCCAACTACATTCCGGCGTTGGGCTGCGTTGAGCCGAATCAACTCGGTATCGCGGTGTACAGCAATGAAGGCGAGCTGTTTTGTGCCGGCGATGCGCACACGCCTTTTTCGATTCAGAGTATCTCCAAGGTTTTTAGCCTGGTGCAGGCGGTGAGCCACTCAGGCGAAGCGATCTGGCAGCGCCTCGGTTATGAGCCGTCGGGCCAGCCCTTCAACTCGCTGGTGCAGCTTGAGTTGGAGCGCGGTATTCCGCGCAATCCGTTTATCAACACGGGCGCGTTGGTCATCTGCGATATCAACGAGTCGTGCTTCGCTGCGCCGTCATTGTCGATGCGTGACATGGCGCGACGCCTTTCGGGAAACTGTGAAATCGTCATCGACAGCAAAGTCGCCGAGTCCGAATACCAGCACCGAGCGCGCAACGCGGCGGCTGCTTATTTGATGAAGTCGTTCGGCAATTTCCATAACGATGTCGATTCCGTTCTGCGCAGCTACTTCAATCACTGTGCGCTGCGCATGAACTGCGCAGACCTGGCACGGGCATTCTGCTTTCTGGCCAATGCTGGCGTGTGCAAACACAACGGCGAAACCATCATGAGCCCACGCCAAGCCAAACAGATCAACGCCATCATGGCCACCAGCGGGCTGTACGACGAGGCAGGAAACTTCGCCTACCGCGTCGGCTTGCCCGGCAAGAGCGGCGTCGGCGGCGGCATCGTTGCAGTCGTTCCGGGGCGCTATTCGATCTGCGTGTGGTCGCCAGAATTGAACCCGTCAGGTAACTCACTGGCAGGGCTGGCAGCCCTGGAAATGCTCAGTGACCGGATTGGCTGGTCGGTGTTCTAACCGCTCAGCCTTATGGGCTTATATTCCGCCGCGCATTATCAAGGTTCATTGATCTGCCGCCCCATGCTGAACTTGTTAGCGGCGTATAACAGCCCCAGCGTGTGCATAAACTTCTTGATGAATGCTCTATCTCAAAACTTTCAGTCGGTTTCGATACGCGTTTTTTAGCGTTTTCTTGCTGTATTCAGGGATGACGTACAAAGGGGGCAGGGATGTTCAACCCCAGCAACGAAAGCCATTTCAGCGTGCAGATTCAAGGTTTGCAGCACGACTTTCAGGTGCTGGGATTTACTGGCACCGAAGCGATCAGTTCGCCGTATCAGTTGGTCAGTGAAACCATGAGCAGGCACGGCTTGCTGCTCCCGTCTCGGCCAAGCCCTACATCCCATGGCGTGTATTGTGTGCAACACGAAGAAGCTTGAACTTCATCCAGAGCCTGCTGTTCGAAGCCAAGCATCCGACTTACCCAGCAGAGAGGATTAATGAACTCGAACAACCCCAAAATACCTATCCCGAATTTTATTCAGCGCCATGTTGTGATTCAGCGGCGCTACGAGGCTGTAGGCGCGTTCAATGATTTGCTGATCGCGATCTGGTTTCTTGTTGGTAGTTTTTTCTTCTTGAGTGATTCGTTGATGCAAACCGGCACCTGGCTGTTTATTGCGGGGAGTGCGCAGATGCTTATCAAGCCGATGATCAAGCTTGCGAGTTTGATTCACGTAGGTCGCCATTTGGCCAATCAGACCTAGCAAACAACGCGTGCAACCCTGTGTTGTCGCTGGATTCGGCTTGCCGCCGGCCAAACCAAACGCTTGTATACGCTCAATTTTTACTCGCAATCGATATAAGCATTCATGGGCTTAGGGATACTTGAGTGGCAGCCTGCTGCTTAACTTCTTTTGTGCATGCAGTTGCCAGTTTGAGGTCTTGGGTTCGGACGCACATGGTTCCGTTGCCCTTGATTTTGCTGCATAACCTACCGAGGTCGGGGCGTTGAAATGCTTCTGCGCTCCTGTCTTTCATCACTGGAGATCGACATGAAATGGAGTAAGTACACTTTGGCGCTTTGCCTGGTTTTGGCATCTGCAGGCGCGCTGGGCGAGCAAAAGGCATCCCCCGTAGTTGTTGATGGCAATAACTGGATGAGTTCTTCCTCCGGTGAGCGCCGAGCGTTTTTGATTGGCGTCACCAATATGCTGATCGCCGAAGCGGCCTACGCCAAGCGTCACGGTCTGGATGCTCCACCGATGGGGGCGGCGATCACCAAGGGCGTTTCCAGCATGAAACTGCCTGAAATCGAGGCGCGCATAACGTCTTGGTACGAAGCCAACCCAGACGGGCGCGACAAGCTGGTGATGGGTGTGCTCTGGAGAAATGTGGTTAAAGGTAATCAGTGACCGGCTCAGGAGACTCAGCAATGAACCGTTTCTATTCGGCTGTGGCTGCGCTGCTTTGTGCGGCTTTTATCTTGTCTGCTTGCGCGACTGTCGCGGGCGGTATGGTCGGGGGGGGTGTTGGCCGTATGGCCGGTGATGAGCAGGCCGGACGCATGATTGGTGCCGGCATCGGCATGATGATTGATATCTCGGACTGAACGCGTTCGGCCACCCGACACGTTATTGCATAAAGCCCTGGCGGCGGATTTATCAACGCGGATTCAGCGCGGATAAATCCGCCGTTTTGCGTTTGAGGCCACGCACTTTATGCGCGTCGCCCATTTTTTCAATGATGTCTTGAGTACACGACTTTTAGCCGCGTAGTTTCTGGGCGGCCATGGGATTGGCTGCTTCGGGACATCTCAAAATTTTTTAGTTAAGGTACGACGACAATCCATCTCCAAGTCAAAAAATAAGGACGCGTAATGTCGATGACACTTCGAGCCACTGGCAGCTTACTCACGTTGAGTATCAGCCTTCTGGTGAATGGTTATGCACAGGCAGCCACGGACCCAACACCCGCACCCAAAGATGCGGGTCTGGCGATCAATCACGAATATATTGGCCGTGGCCAAGACTTGTACGACCTGCCGCCGCTTTACCAGCCAGGTACGTATCGCAACATGGACAAGGTCTACTTCACCCGTTCTGTTGCGCGTGGCGAAAAGGTCTATGAGCTGCCGCAAGAGGGCAATCTCGACGTTACCTACGAAGCCGATGGAGCGAAGCAAACCGTTGATGACTTCATGCGTCGTAACCGCGTTGGCGGCGTACTGATCATTAAAGACGGCAAAGTACGGTTGGAAAAATACGGTCTTGGCAACGATGCTGATACCCGCTGGACCTCTTTCAGTGTGGTCAAGTCGATCTCTTCGACCTTGGTCGGCGCGGCCGTGGAGCAAGGGCTGATCGATGTTAAGAAGCCGATCACTCAGTACCTGCCAGCGCTCAAAGGCGGTGCTTATGACGACGTCACGGTTGAGAATGTGTTGCGCATGAGTTCTGGCGCCGACTGGAACGAGACGTACCGCGATATCACCTCTGACCGCCGCAAAATGTTCGAACTGCAGCTGTCGAACACACCTGGCGCTTTGGTTAAACAAATGAGCCAGCTCAAGCGCAAATCCAAGCCGGGCACCGTCTTCAAATACAGCACTGGCGAATCGCACCTGCAGAGCGAATTGATTCACGCAGCGACGGGCATGACCACCAGTGACTATCTGTCTGATCGCATCTGGGCGCGTATGGGTATGGAGAAGCCGGCGTTCTGGCAGCTCGATGCACAAGCGGGTCAAGAGATTGGTAGCAGTGGTTTCTCGGCAACCTTGAAGGATTACGGCCGCTTCGGTCAGTTCATCCTCAATGACGGGGTTATCGACGGCGAACGCATTCTGCCAAAAGGCTGGCTGGATAAAGCCACTGAAGTGGACCCGGCTTCTTACCTGGCACCGGGCAAGCTGTATGGCGGCGATTACATTCTTGGCTACGGCTACCAGTGGTGGCTATTCCCCGCGGGCGAGGCTGCGTTGCCTCAACATGACGGAGCCTTTGAGGCGCAGGGAATCTTTGGTCAGTTTGTCTACGTTAACCGCAAGGAAAACGTAGTCGCGGTAGTTTGGAGTGCATGGCCAGAGCCGGAAATGGACAAGCAAGAGATGGAGACTTACGACTTCATTGCAGCGGCTATCAAAGCGCTGAAATAAGCGGCTCGAAGGTTTACTTCTATCCGTAAAGAAAGGGGGCTGCTCGGCCGAGCAGCCCCCTTTTTGTTTGATCGCAAATGCGTCACAACCCTTGCTGCGGGCAACGCCGTTGCCTTGCAAGCCAGCCTAATTATCCAGCTAAGTCTTCGCCGCGCTTTTACTGCGTAACGCGGTGCCGTGGTCTAGGATTTTCTGACACACAACTGACTGGAGATGGATGATGCAGACTGCAAGGTTAGAGGGCGGTTGCTTGTGCGGGAGCCTGCGTTACACCGTTGAGGGCGAGCCGCTCATGGCGGCGATCTGTCATTGCACAATGTGCCGCCGTGCCCATGCTGCGCCCGCTGTTGCTTGGGCGTTATATCGGCAGGAGCAGGTTGCTTTTACTCAGGGGCAGACCACGCTTTATGCATCCTCAGAGGATGCTCAGCGCGGCTTTTGTGCGACTTGCGGCACGCAAATTACCTTCACAGCGACGTTTCTGCCGGGTCTGATTGATATCAGTGTTGGCAGTCTCGACACGCCGCAACTTATAGAGCCGACTTTGCATTATTGGCATGCGGAGCATCTGGCCTGGGCTGAGTTTGCCGACGCCTTGCCGCGTTATCCCGAGTTTCCACCGCTGGAGTGACTCAACCCAGCGCAGGCACGC
>MDTG01311474.1_pt1 | contig 10296 bp, 10 predicted proteins | sample 811421 | NCBI WGS metagenome assembly MDTG01 (sample SAMN05326645, study PRJNA326480) | marine metagenome | isolation source: seawater | place: Pacific Ocean: South East | collected 2011
AATTTCTAATGATGATATGTGGCCAAAGAGAAGGGTTACTCTGTGCCTGTTTCTTGTTCTCGTACTTCCCCTGAATCATCAGGTGGAACTGGTCGCATTGTGTAATCATACCAACCTGTTGCTATTATCTTAGTTTCATTAGGTGCAGGTATTCCCTGATGAAAGTGTGTCCAATCTGCTGGCCAAAGTATTGTTAAACCTTTAACTGGTTTTATCTTTGCTTCCTGTGTTGGAAAGTATGTATATCCTCCTTCATCTACTGTATTTAAATAAGTCATCCATGCCATTACTCTTTGAGAAACCTCATATTGACTTGCCATCTTCTCAGTATGCATCTGGAAGAAACCTCCACCAGGTTCATACTTCTGAACATTAAAAGGTGAAATAAGATCCCAAGAGATCTTACCGAAAAAAGGATATCTATTAATATATTGTATCGTAACTTCCCCTAATTGGTCAAGAAAATCCTGTACTCTTTTATCCTTCAAATGTACAGGAATAGTCATATCTATGGAATCTTTTACCTTCTTATCAACCCCATGTCCACACGATCCTGGTTCTCTCAGTAAATAATCGCATGTATTATAAAAGTCCACGAGATTATCGCAGACTTCTTCAGGAATCTTAGCACCCGCAATAAAACTCTTGGGTGCATCTACTTCAATTAACTCCATAATAAAATAATAATTTAGTCGTCGTAAACTCTACACTCCTCAGCATCAGGATGGTTATCACAATATATCTCTAAATGCTTATCCTCATGCCTTGTATGCCAATCATTGATGGTGGCATCATTCTTATCTACCACTTCATCTTTGTGGTACTCTTCATAATAGGCATGTGATGATTCTAAGTCTGCCTTAGTATACTCCATCTTACCATGATTCACATGCTCCTTACCATCTTTAGGATCAATGTAAACTTCGTGGTCTAGATCGTGCTTAATTTCTGACATAGAATTAGTCCCGTACATTAGTATTTAGATATTATACCCTAACACTGTCTCTTGTGAGTTCTAATGTTGTTGATACACCATCTTTCTGCCAAACATGAGAGCAACCAGCAACCAAATACTTACCAGAATATGTCTTATCCTCTTCAACCTTACCATTATCAGATCTACCTAAAGGTATTGTAACATGAATAACACTTCCTGCAGCAATACCAGTATTGCCTGGTACCTCTACTCGTAATGATATTGCTCTTATCATCTGATACCTTGCCATAGCATAAGTACCAACATCTAAAGTAGAGGTATCTGCTTGTGGTGCACCAGCATTAGGATCACCAGCAGGTTTTCCACCTGATTCTTTCTGATCCTTTAAACCTGGAAGTATTCTCATCTTTTGACGAGTTGGAAAATACTCCTCATACTCTTTTAGATGTGGCATTGGATTACCCTTTTCAAGAGTATCCATCTTAGAAAACTGTTGTGATAATGTTGACTCACGAGGTCCAGTTATTGTACCACCTCCTCCACCAGAAGTATCCATTGCAATTGCTGAACGTGTCATTGCTGGTAACATAATACCTGCAGTAACATTCTTAATAACACCTGTTCTTAATTTCTCTAGGATATTAGTACGATCAGGGAATGTTATATTGTTTATAAGATAGTAATTCCTTTCAGTACTACTCTGAGATACATTTGATTGTTCAAATGTATATTGATACATTGGTGCCTGACCACATAATGAATCAATGCTTCTAAAATTGAATCCATATTTATTTTCAAAGAATATAAATCCTGATTGGTTTTGCGAACCTTGACCAGCATTTGTACGTGTTACCTTATCGCAAACATAGTTAATAAAATCAACAGGTCTCCAGTTAGGAGAAAGGAAATTAATACTAGAACATTCCTCTACTGCTGAGGCGTGTTTGATTTTTTCTCCACCATGTAATTTCTCTTTGATAGCCCACCTAACGATACCTTCCTTTGCTGAAGCACCGTCACCAGCAGGTCCAAACGTGCCGAAAATTCTATTTACCTCATTGTTGAATGACTCTGTACTAACACAGTTCAACGTATAGGCACATGTCCTTTCGGACTTTACAACATTACTTATCTTAAATATTTGTCCTTCCCATTTAAGACCTTGGTTCTTTGATGCATCCGTAACAATATCTAAATGAACGATCTCTCCACCACGTAGTATATTTAAAAAGTCAACTGATTCTATGATTGATATATCCAATCTACAGAATGGTGCATCAATTGATTCATACCATACAAATTCTGCTGCTACTTGACGTAGGTCAAAACTATTTTTAGAATCCTTCTTAAATCTTGCTGCTATGTCACCACTAGCTTGACGGTTAGTACCACTAGGAATGGTAACCGTAAGATCTTTAAGTTCATAATCTCTTGCTTGCTGTGACATGTTAAGTGAGCATTCCTACTGGAGTATGGTTTTCTTGCATGAGACCAAATTTAGGTATCATGAAATCTGCTGCTGCCTGTTTGTTTCTTGGTAGACCTATTAGTTGAGGTTTACCACCTCCACCACCACCTACTGCTGGTTGATCTATTGGTTTCAACTCTGATACAGAAACGTTTGCTTGATCTCCTGCCTTCTCTACCCTTTCATCCTGTGTCTGTTGTGACTTATTAATATGTTCACCAACAGCAGTATTCTTTGATGCTGGAGTAAAGTTCATATAATCAGCACCATGATCCTTACCTTTAATTAGATTTATAATCGTATCAGCACGACGACCAACCTCACTAGCCCACTGACTATTCCTAAGTTCTTCACCTGCTTTCTGGTAGTCACCTTCTGCAAATGCTGCCTTAAATTTAGGGAACCCATCAACCCATGATGGTCCCATATTAAATGTAAGATCAATTAATGCTGCTTTCTGTGCTTCTGTTGCTTTCTTCCACCCTTTAATCCTTTCTGCTGCTTGCTTATGATGTGTAAAGTCAGAATCAAATAACTTATCTGCCTCCTGCTTACTTATAGTATCAGGAATAGACTCATTATTCTCAATTAAATGTCCATAACCTATGGTAGGGAATCCAACACTGTCAGTATACTTCTGAAGACGTAACCCCTCATGGAGTTTAACCATCTCCTTAGCGAAATTAAACTGTCCTCCTTCTTCAAAACCAGGAAGTTTATACCCTGCCATTGCTGCTTCCTTCATCCTCTTTCCAGTTAGAGAAGGATCCTTTCTAGTTGCAGGTGTATCAAATGGTATAACAAATCCACCTTTACTCATCTGAGCGACATACTCCAAACCATGACCAATAAAATCTGTACCTCTACCATCTAGAGATACAGCATAACCTTCTTGAGGTCCATTGATCCATCCTCCTGCTGCTAGTGCTGCCACAGCAGCAGTAGTTATAATTTTTCCACCCTTTGCCTTACCATCATTATCACCATCCTGTACAGTATCAGGTTTGCTTGCTGTCTCCTCACCTTTTATTGCTGCCATCACTTTCTTAACTGCATCGAATAATTTAAAGAAAGGCATAAAATAAATCTCCAATCCTGTTTGAACTAAATTCTTGAGTTTTGCTATGTATGGTGATAAGAAATCCTTAATGGTGGTGAATATCTCTCCAAAGAATCCAAAGGTTGCATCCAATTGTTTCTTGAAGAATCCAATTATCTTACCAAATATCTTCTTGATCTGATCAAACATCCCAAGAATAGGTTTCATAATAAAATCAAAACCCTTCTTAAGTGTAGCACCAATTCCACCACCTTTGGCTTTCTTACTACCGTCCTCAGCGTCCTTTGCAACTCTTGCTTTAATATCTTGAGCAGTGGTCTCTACAAATTCCTTATTATCACCAAGTTCTTGTTGATTATTAACCAAACCACTAAGATCTAAGTCTGCTCCTGTATCATCATCTTCACCTATATCTGGTTCTTCTTCCTCCTGATCACGATTCATCATCTTATTAATACCCCATCCAGCAAGTGCAATGCCACCCATTACCAATGCTGCTTTAGGATTCTTAACTGCAAATTTACCGACCTTAAACAACCCTTTGGCTGCTATCTTCGCTAGATTAAATATAAACTTACCTAGACCTTTAAGTAAACTCAGTACAGGTTTAAGTGTCGCTTTTGGTTTGGTAATTAATGCAAATAATCCTGCTTTTATTAATGCTGGACCAGCAAATATACCACCCAGAACCATAAAGAATTTGAATAATCCAAATATCCCTTTAAAGGACTTAGGATTCTCCATAAACTCACTTATTCCATCTAGAGCAACCCCTGTTAACCAACTAGCAATCGTAAATATAAATTTACCAATTTTAGCGATGGCATCAACCATCTTCTGAACTTTTTCTGGGTTCTTCGATATCCAATCAAGTGCTGCATATCCTACTAATTTAAAGAAGAAGGAACCTAACTTCTGTAGGAACCCCATTATACCTTGACCAACCTTTCCTGCTACGAAACCAGCAACATATCCAGTTCTAGCAGCAAATAGGTTAGCACCCTCCATCTTTGCTTCTGCATCATCATCTGCCTGTCTACCTAATGCCTTCTCTTTATCCCTCTTATCATCTCTTTCTCTCTGTGCTTGATCATTAAGTGCATTATCCTGTGCATTAGCAATCTTATCCTGTTGTTGTATCTGAAGATTAATAGACTCCTTGAAAGAGGTATTCATACTCTCCATCATAAGTGCCATACTATTCATTGTCGCACCAAGACGATTCAATGCAAATGACATCTGTTTGAATCCAGAGTTTGCACTGGTAACTATCTGCTTAGTATCAGTCGCACCAAGCTTTCGACTTTCGATTCCCTTAAAGGAAACCATCTTATAAAGTCTTGCTTTTGATTCTTTATTTGGTGCTGATTTTGCCATTAACAGTTAACCGTCGCTGATGGATTAGGTCTCATAATAACTAACTCAGATGTAGATTGAGATACAGTTTGTTGTCTAATCTTCTGTACTAATATTGCTGCACTGCCACCCTGAAGTTTACGATCAAAACTTCTAGCATTGCTATTAAAAGATAGTGTACTCATACTATTACTAGTGTTATTTATTGAAGGTCCAGGACTGATAGATGGTCCCCAATCTTTCATACCAGTAGGAACGTCTGCACCTGTGTCAACACTATAATCTGGTTTAAATGTCTTTGGTGGAGTAGTTAATTGATCAATTAACTCAACTGCTTCTAAAGGATTCTTCTTTATACCCTCAATAGTAGACTTAATCTTCTCAACATTAAACCCTTTAATTTGTAACTTACCAGTCTTAGCATCAACATTTATAAGAGTTCTCTCTGTATTAAATTTTATAAACTCTTCTGCTCTACGTATTGCTGTTAATTCCTTTGCCTTACTATCATCAAATACTACATCAGGAACATTTACCTTACCTTGATATATCTCTTCTAGCGTGACATTCTTTGGTGTTTGAGGATGATTAATTATATCTTGGTGATTTTCAACGACAATATCCATATCTACTGCATGGATCTTCTCCTTAAAGAATGATTTAATTATATTCTTTGGTTCATTTAATGATTCTTTTAAGTCGTTAAATTCATCTATCTTGTAAACGAATTGAGGTGGTAATATTTTACCCACAGTATCGTTTATTAACTTACCACCATCCATCTTCTCTTCTGGTTTCTTCTTAAACCAGTTCAAAGGATTAACTGCATTTAAGACATCACCTGCTTTATCCTTTACTCCACCCACAAAATTCATTACTGCTTTGGCACCATTAACAATCTTCATGACACCTTTCACAAGAACATCTACAGCAGCATCAGCTATAAACTCAATAAACGGTTTAATATAATCAAGACCTTTCTGTATTATATCAACAAACTGGAAAATGAAATCCAATGCTGGTTTCATTATCTTAATCTGTATATCTACTATCTTCCTAATCAAATTCTGTACAAATTCTCGCATCTTTCCTAAGAATGTAAAGAATCCTTTAAATGCACCTTCAATAATAGGACCAAGTTTTTCACCTACCCATCCACCTACCCACTCACCAACTATACTACCCAGTATAGGTGCAAATGGACCAATAAATGGACCTAGGAAAGCAGTAGCAATTGCTGCACCTGCCATACCACCTGCTGCTTTACCTACACCAAGACCAATTGCTTGTGAATTAGTTTTACCTGCTGCTATTGCCTCCTGATATGCACTCACACCAGAGAATACAGCACCAACACCAGCACCAATCTTAGCGAATTTGGTAAGACCTTTCATCTTACCTAACTTTTTACTCCACTTACCTAACTTAGATTGTAACTTCTTAGTCTTATTACCAAGTCTTTTAACTCTTTGTGCCCATTTATTATTCCTTATCTTACCACCAAATCTTCTTCTAGACGCATCCTTACCGAAACGTCTTTGATATCTCTTTCTTGCCTCCTTCGAAGCATTTCTAGTTCTCTGATTTCTATTAGGTCTCTGATTAGGACCACCATCTTCACCCTGATCACGTAGTGCCGTGAATAATTGAGATAACCTTTGGAAATCTCCAACCAACTTCCAAGGCATGAATACCCTAGATGCAACCCATAATCCACCCAATCCTCCAATTAGTTGGAGTACACCTTTTAACCCTGAGAACGTCTTCTCTATAAGTCCTTTATTAGGATCCAATACATCCCCAAAGGATACTAATGAATCAGCAATTCCACCAATCCCCCATGAGAGGATTTTCATTCCAAATTTACCCCATCCAATAAAGAAGTTAATAGCGTTCTCTACCTTCTCAGGATTCTTTTCAATCCAATCAAGAGTTGTAAACAACCCTAAAGCAATTGCTAATCCCTTTAAAGGTTTAAGTATTGCACCAATGAATTTGAATAAACCTAAGAATTTTGATAATTTACCTTCTTTCTCCTTATCTATTGCTTCCTGTGTTGCTTTCTCCTCTTCAGGAGTCATCTCTGTCTCTTGAAGATCTTCCGCAGTATCATCCTGTTTCTTATTGAGAAGTTTTTCCTCAACCCTCTTTCTCTGGTGATAACGTTTCTCTGCTTCTTTAGCAGTCTTATTAATTACCTTTACTCTATCATCTGTATGCTCTTGTAGGTATTCCGATTGAAACTCATGCAACGTATGAATGCTTTTAGTTGAATTCGCAATGCCTGTAAGAGAAATACCAAGGTTATTGACCTGCTTAACATTAGTCACAAACCCACTAGAAAACCCCTTCCCTTGAGGGAGTTTTACTGGTTGATATTTGTAGACTGATAGTTTTGCCATCTATAGTGATTTGCGTTCCTGTGCTTTTTGTCTCTTCTCCTCCTCCTGCAAGTGAGCAAGGAGTAGATTCACATAAACATCACGTTCCCAAGGTATCATGTTTTCCAGTTCGGTTAAACTGTACTTATGATGTTGCATTAGTGCGAAATTCACCTTAAACATATTCATAAGGGAATCATGCATGAGTGCTATCCGAAAAAAGCAGCAAGTCCTTCCAGTGGAATAGTACTTTCTACATTAGTTTTAGGATTAGTCACAACCAAGTCATGCTTTAGTTTTGGTATAGTATCAAAGAATTTTTGAACTTGTTGGAATTGATCAGAGTTTAGATCACCAATAAAATCAAGTGCTTCCTTTAAAGTAAAGGAATCAAAAACCTCATCAGCATCATATACTTTATCAATACACTGAGCAGCGAGTTTAAACATATCCTCGATATTAGGATCATCCCGTAAGTTTTGATCAATGAATAGATCCAATGATGGATACTTCATAACAAGACCAACAGAATCGTTTAGTTTAATATCTTTGGTATGTTCCTCATCTTGAAATATTTCAATATGCTCTAGAGGTAACTTAACATCAACAGTTGTTTTATTGTCATCAGGGCAAGTTACGGTAAACTCACTGATCTCACCAACTGCTTTTGCACGAATACGAAGGAATAAGTATTCAATCTCAAAAGTTGGAATTTTATTCAAATTCGTTTTTAAGTCTGTGCAATTTTTGATAATAGTCTTTACTGCGTTAACCATTTCTTTCTCTTTTTGAGATTCCATAGCTAAGTACAGTAATTTCTCCTCCTTAACAAGAAAAGGTCTATACTTGACCTTTAAGTTCGATACAGGTAATTCGCATTCGTATTCAGGTATCGCTAACTTTGGTAATGCCATAATTTAACATAGTATTGTAGTTATTTAGTAGGTTCAACCCAAGTGGTTATGATGTACTTATCTCCGTTCTTTGGTTGTATACCACGATGGATAAAATTCCATGTTGCAGGAACAAAAGTTAATCTACCACATTTAGGTTTTATCTTGGTGCCATCTATTAATTCCGTCTCACCATCTTCAAAATTATCATTTAAATACCATATACAAAGTATTTGTCTATCACCTGCTGCATCATGATGCCAATGATAATAATCATCATCAGATCTATACTTCTTTATATTAAATCCAGTATTATTCATACCATGTTGGAATAGTCCAGTAAAGTACTGTCTAATATGATTAAGATAGGATCCCAAATGGTTATCTAAAGAACCATATAAAACATCATCCTCATCTCGCCAGTCATCCTTATTAGTAACATAGAGTTCTGTACACTTCTTTAATTCTGGGATAACTAGATCGTCTCCATTGACACGATACATACCCTGAGTTTGCCTTGTATCATACTCATACTTATCAATAACTTGCTTACAAAATGATTCAGTAAGGACATTATCTATAGAATATACAAAATCAGAAAATTTCTCAATCTTCTTCACATTATCAAATTCCGAAATCATTTACCTCCGCTTGTAGTGAGTCTCCTGCTCCAAGACCTAAGTTATCTAGTGCTTGGTTTCTAGGACTAAAATCAATTACTCTATCACTTGCACCTGGTCCAAATCCAACATCAGTCATAACAGTATCAAAACGATATCTCTCATACGACCACTCAATATCCATCTTCATTAAAGTTGTTTGTTCATTATTTAAGTTCATCACACTAATATTAGTTGGAAACGCACCATATAAATTCCAAACACCCGTGACTCTATTCAATCTACTCTTAGGTTTTGGTGAACGTTTCGACATACTATCCTGATAAACTATATTACTTCCCAATTCCCACTTCTGTATGAGTATATTAGTTGTATACTGATCATAAAAAGCAGTTCTATTCTCCTGATCCCCTGCCATTTCATTCATCCAATGTTCAAATGTATTCCTCATGAAGAGATCTTTAGTAACAAGGAATGAAATAGTAATAGGACTATTAACTTGTCCTGTGGCATACTTTCTCTGCATACCAAAATCTTTAACTTCTGCAGTAGTTACCTGTCTACTAGGTACAGTTACATCATCTGCTGCGAAATTAACATATTCATACCACTTACGCCACTCATATATTTGATTATCCCGAAGAATCGCTGGCATACCACAGAATACTGAATATAGATTAGATCTAGCGGGTTCCGCACCTCCAGTGCGAACCCAGTCCATAAATTCTGTAAATGAATTTGGGGTTGTAAAAGCCATTATGTACGACTCCAGATGTGACTACTAGGTACCTCCATCCATCTACCCACAACGCTCATTACGAACTGTTCTAATGGTAATGGGATCATGTCGGTAAATTCTTCTCTTGGCACCACTTTAATATTTGTAGCATTAGACATAAAGTATTTATGGTGGCACTGCAAAGGGTATTGTCTACCACCCAAAGCCCATGATTTACCAACTGCTCTTCTCATCTCTGGTCTTAAATAATGGAGATTACCACCTTGAAATTGGAGATTTTGCATATCTCTATCATATATCTGAACCATAGGATACTGGTCATACCAAGGTAACTTATCTGGTGATGTTGCTGCACCATAATTAAAGAATATAATGTCACCAGATAGGAAACCACCAGTATAGTCCTGTAACCCATAAAACATTTGTGAGCGATACCAGTCCTTTGACTGAGAGGATCCCCTTGCAAGATCTTTTACATCCTGAAATATACTCATACTTTTAGTTCTTTCTCTGTGAGTATCATAAATTCCATTCTACGATCTCTACAGTATTCCCGTGCTGCTTTCCATTTAGCAGTGTTTATACCGTAAGTCTTCACCTCAGATAAATACCTCGATCCCTTACGACGTTTCGGTTGTTGAGTTTGTGCATAAGGTTTAACTTCAATAACTCTCTTTTGGGGTCTTCCTGTCGGACTCCTCGATTCGACATAGAAATCAGGAAAATAGCGATGCTGACGACGATCCACGGGACTAATATAGGGAATAATAATTTCTTCACTTGACCACCTAATAACGTTTGGATTCTTATCACACCAGTTCATGAACTTTAACTCCCACAAA